>ERZ808262.621-NODE-621-length-14767-cov-3.415035_pt1 | contig 14767 bp, 10 predicted proteins | sample MGYA00520895_ERZ808262 | MGnify/ENA primary metagenome ERZ808262 (study PRJEB31516, sample SAMN03275588) | gut metagenome | biome: mammalia-associated habitat; material: feces | host: Papio cynocephalus | place: Kenya | collected 2012-08-02 ... | reverse complement strand
TAATAGACCGTTTCAGCAGCGCTTTCAAGCCTGCTCCACCCGTCGGCGGGCGTCCAATTAAGGCAGTCCCCCGCCCCATTTGCTGCGTCCACGCGGACAAAGAGCCAGCAGTCCACACTGCCGCCCCTGACGGTGACGCGCGGGTCGCGCGGTATGGTCGTGCCTGGGATGAGCACGGCGGCATTATCCGCATCATCCGCGAGCGTGACGTCTATCTTCCCGACGGAAAACGCGGAAACACTCGGCGCGGAGCTGGTGGTGAGCCACGCAAGGCTCCCCGATATGCAGCAGACAAGAATCGCAAAAACGGACGCCACGGCGAGCAGCATTTTCACAGCGCGCATATCAATCCCCCTCGCTTTCTCCGTCCCTTGCGTGCTTGCCGCGGCGCGGGGGGGAGGACGGCTGACCATCAAAAAGGTCGGGCAAAAAGACGAGCATCAGCAGAAACGCCCCCGCCGCGATGGCGACATACGTGCCGGGCGGATGCTGGATATAATTGACGACGTAGCCGAGGTACGGCACGGTGAACACCGGCGTGCCGATGATGTTTTTATAGTGCACTGTTCCGGCGTCCGCGTTGGCGTTCGCGTCCCCCTTTGTGACGAAGCGGAGGATGGTCGGGTCCTCATCGTCCGGTATTATGTCAACTATTCTGTGCGTGGCGACGGTATGCTCATCGACCATAAAGGTTATCGGGTCGCCGACGCGCAGAGTGGTATAGTCCACCTTCTTGACGTAGATAACAGACCCGGTGTGATACGTCGGCTCCATCGAGCCGGAGAGCACGGTGTACACCTGTATTCCGGCGAGGCGCACCCCCGCGAGGGCGACAGCCAGCACCACCGCCGCGGCGACGAGCAGGGTCGTTATGAAATTCCAGAGCTTTTTCATGCCCGCGCCTCCGTCAGCGCGCCGGTACACAAACACCCATCATCTTTCCCATGGGAAAGATGAAATGCCCGGGCATTTCGCAGAGCTGCGCCGCATATGTTCACATTGTATTCGTACAATTTGTTTTGATTTTGTAACTTGTCTGCATTATAACAGCGCCTGACAAATATGTCAAGCGCTGCCGGGAAATATTTTTGAGTTTACGCCGGATTTTACTGCAAGCCGATGATGTCCTTTATCTTGTCAAAGAAGCTCGCGACGGAGGTGACGACCTTTTTCACGGTGTTGACGAAGCCGACGACCTGCGTTTTTGCGGTGGAGACCTTGTTGAGCGTATTCTGCACCTCTTCCACACGAGCCTTCAGCTGATCCGCGTCCAGCCCCTCCAGCGAGCGGCAGAGCGTGATGAGCTGGTTGATCTGCGTGTCGGTGAGGCTGACGTTATAGCGCGCGGCGATCTGGATGATCTCCTGACGGATCTGATCGTCGGTCATATTCTTTGTCTCGTCGAGCATCATTTTAAGATCCTGCACGATGGAGGTGGAGTCCATGCTGCCGATCTCCTGCGCAAGCTCGCCGGTGATGGTGAGCTCCTGCGTGCTGACGAGCTTTGCAATATTATCGAGCTTCTGCCCGGTCATGTCCTCATACGCCTTATAGATGCCGGTGAGCGCGGCAGTGCCGCTGACCTCAAAGGGCGCGGCGACGATGATGCGCGCGTCCGTGATGCCCGCCGTTGCAAGAGCGGAGATATACATCTCCGGCGTGCACCAGGTGATATTGCTGGTGGTGACGTTCATGCCCGCGCCGGAGCCCAGAAGCTCGACATACACGCAGGAGATCGAGCGCGTGCCGATGATGGAGGAATCGACATACCCTTCAAGGTAAGCGCGCTCCTCGGCGTTGGTAACGGTTAGCTGAACAACGCTCCCCTGCTGCACGCCGAACGCCTGATACACAAGGGCGACCTGCTCCGGCGTGAGATCCGCGCCGATGACGGCGCGGCTTTGTATGTTATCCGCGCCGGCTGAAACACCGAGCGAGAGAATCATCATAAAAGCAAGAATGAAAGAGATAAACCTTTTTTTCATGACAAAAACCTGTCCTTTCCTATATGAGTATACGACGCGCGGGGAGCAAAAATGTTCCCTGCGGCGCACGGAGCGGCACAAGAGAATGTATCACAGCGCAGGGAATATGTAAAGCTATTTTTGCTTGACGGAAATTCACGCAAAAGGTATACTGATAGCGAGGTATGGCACGCCGTCCGCCTGAGAGACGGCAGAGAGGAAAAGTTGACTTATGAAGGTTATAATCGCAGAAAACTATGAGAGAGCGTGCATCCTCGCCGCCGACATGATAGAGCGCCTCGTCCGGGCAAAGCCGGAGTGCACGCTCGGTCTCGCCACGGGGTCAAGCCCTGTGGGGATGTACAGGGAGCTGGCACGCCGCTGCCGTGAAGAGGGGCTGGACTTCTCGCGCGTGAAGAGCGTCAATCTCGACGAGTACGTCGGGCTGGAGCCGACGCACGACCAGAGCTACCGCTACTTTATGGACACGAATCTTTTTGACCACATAAACATCGACAAGCGCAACACCTATGTTGCCAAGGGCACGGGCGATGTGGACGCGAACATACGCGAGTTTCAGGACGTCCTCGCGCGCAGCGATGTTGACATTCAGGTGCTGGGCGTGGGTCCGGACGGGCATCTCGGCTTCAACGAACCTGGTGAGGCGCTCCACGACACAGCACACCGCGAAACTCTTGACGAGAGCACCATCGACGCGAACGCACGCTTCTTCGCCTCCCGCGACGATGTGCCCCGCTGCGCCGTGACAATGGGCATGGGTGACATCATGCGCGCGAAGAGCCTGCTGCTGATAATCTCCGGCAGCAAGCAGGAGGCGGCGCGCGAGCTGCTGATGAACGACAGGATAACCACCAGGTGCCCTGTTACGTTCATGAAGCTGCACCGCGACGCAACGGTGTTCATCGAGAAAAGGCTTGCAGACGAGATCGGGTACAAGGGCTGAAAAACGCATATCGCATGAAAGAGTCCGCCTGAAGGCGGGCTTTTTCATATTTTACCCGAAGCGGCGGGCATAGCCGCAGCGGCGGCACAGCTCTTCCGCCGCACGGCGGGAGGAAAAGCCGTCATATATTGCGCGGGCTCTGTCGGTTGACATAATGTCATCAATGCCGCTGTCAAAGAGATTTCCCAGGGCAAGCTCGCCGTCACGGTCGAGGCAGCATGGCACAACCGTGCCGTCAACAAGCACGCCGATCTGATCGCGCAGACCGTAGCAGAACACGCGCGCTCCCCCATCCTCCGCCGACATATCCGGCCAGTCGAATTTTTCCCCGGGTTCGAGCCACACACGCTCCGCCAGCGCGAGTGCGCGGCGCGCATCGCGCCATGGGCGCGGAAAATGCGAAGCGAGCGCGGTCTCAATGTCAGTATTGAGCGCATTCAATCCGTTTTCATTCCACAGCCGCATAACGCACAGCTTCCCGGCCGCGCTCACACGCCAGGCAAAGTCTGCACATTGGTTTACATAATCAAATGGCTGTCCACCGGCGTTTGCCTCGAAGGACTGGAGTGAAATGTTGATCTTGTGAACGGCAGGCGCATCGATGAGCGCACCGCCGCGCGCGGACAGCAGCGTGCCGTTCGTGGTGACGATAACGCGAAAGCCCATCTCCCCTGCTGCTGCAAGCAGCGCGGGCAGCTCCGGGTGCAGAAGCGGCTCGCCCATGAGGTGAAGATAGAGATAATCCGTATACGGTCTCAGCCGCGCGGCAAGTGTCGTGAATTCCTCGCGCGTCATATACCGCGGCGCACGGCGTGTGCCCGGGCAAAACGCGCAGCGCAGGTTGCAGACGTTAGTGATCTCAAGATAGGCTTTTTTGAATCGCATGGGCGCACTCCGTTCGCACAGCAGAAATCCAGCCCGGAGCATCGTCCGGGCTGGTCAGTCGTTTTGGGGTTATATTATCAGAACATGCCGGGGAAGCCGGGCAGACCGCCGTTGAGCTTCGCCATGGACTGGCTGGTCTTTTCGTCGGCGAGCTTGAGCGCACCGTTGACCGCGGCAAGGATCATATCCTGAAGCATTTCAACATCCTCGGGATCGACGACCTCGGGGTTGATCTCGATAGACTGAAACTCGCGCGTGCCGACAATGGTCGCCTTGACAGCGCCGCCGCCCGCAGTGAACTCAAACTTCGTCGATTCCAGCTCCTGCTGCATCTTTATGAATTCCTGCTGCATCTTCTGCGCCTGCTTCATCATGTTCATCTGTCCGCCGCCGGGATAGCCGCCGCGGAATCCGCCTTTTGCCATTTTCATATCCTCCGAATAATTTATTTTATAGTATTTTATTATGAACGCGCGTCATAGGCGCACGGTATCATATAAACTTGACTTCCTTGAATTTGCGCAGCTCGTCAATACTGCGCAAGGCAGGGGCATCATTGCTCAGCTCGCCGAGAATGACGCGCACATCGTGCCCGCATTTTGCGCGCGCCGCCGAGGCGAAGCCGTCCAGCACCTCCGGGCGGTTGAAGCGCCCATACACGAAGCCGGGCAGGCACTCCACGTGCAGAACGCCGTTTTCCAGCCTGCCGCGCACCTTTGAGCTGTCTCCCAGCACGTAGCGCAGATCCGGCGTGAGGCGCGGCGAGACTGCGGCGCATATCGCGCTCCACAGTTTCGCATCCTCCGTGGGCGGCTCTGCCGCCGGTTCATCCGGCAGCGGCGGCGTTTCCTCCGCGGGTGCAGGCTCCGGTATCGGCTTCTCCGTTGACGCTGCGGTTTGTGCCGGCGCTGCCGGTGTCGGTGCGAATCCCGTCGATTGCGGCGGCGCGGGGGCTGGCGCTGCCTGGGCTGCCGCGGATGACGGCGCGGCAATGCCCGCCGCCACAGCCTCCAGCCGCGAAACGCGGGCGCGCAGCGCGTTCACATCCTCACCCAGAGTATTGTCACAAAGAGAAATAAGGCACAGCTCCACCACGGTTTTGGGATTTTTCGCCTCGCGCAGCTGCGCGGAATAGCGCTGTATGGTCTCCATCGCGGAGATAAGCTCCTCCCGCGTCATGCGCCCGGCAAAGCCTGCAAGCGCGGCGGGATCATACGTGCCCGTCAGCAGGCTTGCGGCGCTCTTCGGGGCGACGATGCTGATGAGAATATCGCGCAGAAGCGTGCCAAGCTCCCTGAGGAAGGTGGCAGGGTCTTTCCCGTCCATCCACAGAGCCGAAAACTCCTCAATCGCGGCGGCGGCGTCATGGCTCAGGATATGCTCCAGCATATCCGTGACGCGCTTGTTGCCCGCCAGCCCCATTGCGGAATATACCGCGTCCACGTCTATTTTTTCATACGCCGAGCACTGGTCCAGAAGGCTCAGCGCATCGCGCACGCCGCCGTCCGCCAGTCGGGCGATAAGCTCCGCCGCGTCATGGCTGAGCGAAAAATGCTCCTGCGCGGCAATATACTCAAGATATTTTGCGATCTCCGGCGCGTCGATACGGCGGAAGGTGTGCCGCTGGCAGCGTGAGAGTATCGTTGCGGGGACTTTTTGAAGCTCCGTTGTTGCAAGGATGAACATAAGATGCTCCGGCGGTTCTTCCAATATCTTGAGGAGGGCATTGAACGCCGAAGAGGAGAGCATGTGCACCTCATCGATGATATACACGCGCTTTTTCACCGCCGCCGGCGAGAACACCGCCTCCTCCCGCAGAGCGCGGACGTTATCCACACCGTTGTTGGACGCGGCGTCCAGCTCCACAACATCGAGTACGGAGCCGTCCGCAATGCCGCGGCACGCCGGACACACGCCGCAGGGGTTGCCGTTGACTGGGTGCTCGCAGTTGACCGCTCTGGCAAGAATGCGCGCGCAGGTGGTCTTGCCCGTGCCGCGCGTGCCGATGAAAATATACGCATGCGAAAGCCGCCCGGACTTTACCTGATTTTTCAGCGTCTCGGTAATGTGCTTTTGACCGACGACCTCATCAAAGGTCTGCGGCCGCCACTTGCGGTACAGCGCCTGATACATGACGCACCCTCTCGTTCATAGATATAATGATGGCTTCTGACAAGACTGCACACCCGACTTTGAATGATGGGCTATGCCCGTTACGCCGGCAGCCGGCTCGGACCCGGCTGCCTCGCGGCACACGGAAAGCACCGCTTAATGCTGCTCGGTTCCCCGCCTGACATGGTTCACGGGTTTCCGTTGCGCGAGACCGGGTCGTCATCACTGCTTACCGGAGTCAGACGACACAGCGCACATCCTCGGTCGGGAATTCGTCCCTGCTGTAGCGGATTGCAGGTCACAGGGCACCGCTGGCTCCCCGACTAGTGCAGCCTTGTCAAAAGCCACGACGTTATATTACTACATCTTTTGAAATTTATCAAGTTTTTATATCAAGTTTTTCTTTACAAATAAAAATTTTGTGTTATAATGAACAAGCTGTCGGTGATAAGGCAGCAGAAATTTGGGCCCGTAGCTCAGCTGGGAGAGCGCACGGTTCGCATCCGTGAGGTTCGAGGGTTCGATCCCCTTCGGGTCCCCCCCCAACCCGCCGCAAGCAATTGCTTGCGGCGGGTTATTTTGTATCCATCATCCACACGTTATTCCTTTACATGGGCTGCTCTTATTTCCCGGCATTGATTACCATGAGGCAATATGGGCAGCGAAGGCGATCCTGCGTAACAAGCTCCATAATTGTAGGTGGGATAAATTTCCCGCGGTGCGGGCACGATATGCCAGCCGGTTTCTGCCGCTCCTCCTCCCACTGCTGCCTTTTCTCGCCAGCTGTTCTTACCGCATTATGCTGTACTGTCTCAACATTATGTACGCATAGTTCCACCGCTTGTTACACTAAGGTTGCGCCGCGCAATCCGTCTAAAAAGAAATGCCGCAGACGCATTATGATCTGCTTGCCCCAGAATTTTTGCACAGACATCAACTTTTGCCCTTTTCAGCTCAAATTTGTCATGTTATAATAATCCTGCTTTTTATTTTCCATGCAAAGGAGTGTCAGCATGGCTCAGCAGCCGAAGAACAACGATTTCATGACGAAGCTTGCAACATTCATTGTTGACAAGCGGAATCTTTTCTTTCTTATCATAATAATAGGGATAGTTTTTTCCATGTTTTCACGCAACTGGGTTAATGTCGAAAACGACCTCATCACTTATCTGCCCGACGATGCGGAAACGAAGATCGCGCTCAAGGTGATGGACGAACAGTTCACGACCTATGGCACGGCGGAGGTCATGGTGGCAAACATCAGCTATGACGAGGCGGAGACTCTGCACGATATGCTTGCCGCCATAAAGGGCGTGCAAAGCGTTGATTTTGACGAGACGACGGATCACTACAACCACGCCTCGGCGCTCTTCACCGTCACGTTTTCCTATGACGAGAACGACGACAAATGTCTGGACGCTCTGGATGCGGTAAAGGCCGCGCTGGAGGACTATGACCTGTACATATCCACAGATCTTGGCAACACCCTTCAGGAGACCATTGCCCATGAGGTAAGCATAATCATGGTGTACGTCGCTGTTATAGTGGTGGCTGTGCTGCTGTTCACGTCGCAGACCTACGGCGAGGTACCGGTGCTGCTTTTGACCTTCGTAACGGCGATGATACTAAACCAGGGCAGCAGCTTCCTGCTGGGCACGATCTCCTTTGTCTCCAACTCAGTCACAAGCATATTGCAGCTGGCTTTGTCGCTGGACTATGCAATAATCCTGTGCAACCATTTCAAAGAAGAGCATGAGACCATGCCGATACGCGAGGCGGCGATAACTGCGCTTGCAAGGTCCATTCCGGAAATAAGCGCAAGCTCGCTGACAACGGTAGGCGGTCTTGCGGCGATGATGTTCATGCAGTTCAAAATCGGTCCTGATATGGGCATCAATCTTATTAAATCCATCCTGTTCGCGCTTTTGAGCGTTTTTATACTTATGCCCGGGCTGCTGGTGCTGTTCGGTCCGCTTATAGAAAAGACAAAACACAAGAATTTCGTGCCAAAGATACCATTCGTAGGCAAAATCGACTACGCAACGCGGCACATCGTGCCGGTAGTATTCATGGTCATAGCGCTGCTGGGGCTGCATTTCTCTAACAACTGTCCTTACGCCTATGGGTACAGCTCGCTCAAGACGCCCAAGCTCAACGCAAGTCAGATCGCAGACAACATGGTCGCCGACAACTTTACATCAAAAAACATGCTGGCACTCGTCGTGCCCGCAGGGGATTATGACAAGGAAAAAGCGCTGCTGGAGGATCTGGAGACCTATGACGAGATAGACTACACCATGGGGCTCACGAATATAGAGGCCATGGATGGGTATATGCTCGCCGACAAGCTCACACCGAGACAGTTTTCGGAGCTTGCCGGGCTGGACTACGAGGCGGCGCAGCTTATATACGCCGCATACGCCGCCGAGAACGAGGACTACGGCAAGCTGATGGGCAATCTAGCGTCTTACAAAGTGCCGCTGATAGACATGTTCCTCTTCGTGTGCAGGCAGGTTGACGAAGGCATTGTTACGCTCGACGCAGACCAGACGGAAATGCTTGATGACGCCAAGGTTCAAATGGAAAGCGCGAAGGCACAGCTCTCGGGCGCAGAGTACAGCCGTATGCTGCTCTACCTCACGCTGCCGGTAAGCGGCGATGAGACCTATTCCTTTATAGACACGATCCGCTCAATCGCGCAAAGCTATTACCCGGACGGAAATGTATACGTTGCGGGAGACTCTACAAACGAATATGACTTTGAAAAGTCCTTCTCAAGGGACAATGCGGTCGTGAGCATCGTGTCCATTCTCATCGTTCTGGTGGTTCTGCTGTTCACGTTCAAATCCGCCGGCATGCCCGTGCTGCTTATACTGGTCATTCAGGGCAGCATATGGATCAACTTCTCCGTTCCGACGCTGACTAATACAGGGCTGTTCTTCATGAGCTACCTTGTGGTAAGTTCCATACAGATGGGCGCAAACATCGATTACGCCATTGTCATTGCAACGCGCTATCAGGAGCTCAAAGACAAGATGCCGCATAAGGAAGCGATCATCGAGACTCTGAACTTTGCGTTTCCGACGGTGCTGACCTCCGGCACTATATTGACCGTGGCGGGCACGCTGATAGGGCAAATGACCTCGGAGGCGACTATCGCCGGTATAGGGCAAAGTCTCGGGCGCGGCACGATAATATCCATGTTCCTTGTCATGTTCGTGCTGCCGCAGATACTGCTCATCGGCGGGGCAGTTGTGGACAAGACCTCGTTCGCCGTGCCGAAGATGGCAAGAAAGGTAGAGAGCGGCGGGAGAGTGTTTGTCGATGGTATAGTCAGCGGCGAGATAAACGGCACGGTCTCCGGCGTGATGCGCGCAAACATTGACGGCGACGTGAAGCTAAATCTCATTTCGGGCAGCGCCGGCAAGGAGGGAAAGAAGGATGAATAAAACAGCAAGACGTGCAGTGTCCGCACTGCTGGCGCTGATGTTTGCGCTGTCGTTCGCCGTTCCCGCCTATGCCGACGACGCGATACACATAAATACGGCGGATGATCTCATAGCCCTCGCGGCAAATTGTGTGAGCGACACGTGGTCGCAGGGAAAGACCGTGGAGCTGGACGCAGACATTTCGCTCGAAGATTCGGCGTTCACGCCCATCCCCTACTTCAACGGCACGTTCAACGGCAACGGGCACACAATAAGCGCACTTGACCTCAGCGGGAAATATTCCCGCGCCGGGCTGTTCGGCGTGATCGGTGAGAGCGGAGCTGTGAAGGATCTCAACGTATCAGGTACGCTGGACATTTCCGGCACGACGGAGGCCATCGGCGGCATTGTTGGCGTTAATAACGGGCGCGTGAGCTCATGCAGCTTCACAGGCTCGGTCAACGGCAGCATGAGCACCGGCGCGATCGCCGGCAAAAACGCCGTGACCGGCAGCATACAAGGCTGCATTGCCGCTGGGTCGGTTTTCGGCAGCAAGATGACCGGCGGCGTTGCGGGGTATAACCTTGGGCTGATCGCCTCATGCCGCAATTCCGCATATGTAAACACCGAAAGCCGCGACAATACGCTCACCATCCAGGAGATCTCGCTTGACACCTCCTTAGATCTGGCAAATCTCTCCACGCGCGATGCGGTTGACTCCACCTCCGACACGGGCGGCATTTCCGGGTACTCATCGGGTATAATCCGAGGCTGCGTCAACGAGGCTGTGATCGGTTATCAGCACGTGGGCTACAACGCGGGCGGCATCGCCGGGCGCAGCTGCGGCTTCATTGCCAGCTGCGCAAACAAGGGCGAGATATATGGACGCAAGGACGTGGGCGGCATTGTCGGGCAGATGGAGCCATACAGGGAGCTGAACGTGGAAAACAGCACCCTCGCCAAAATGCAGCAGCAGCTCAACGAGCTTAACGCGCTCATCGAACAGACGGCGAACGACGCGCAGGGTATAGGCGGCGCGGTATCCGCACGGATGAACGAAATGTCCGGCTATGTCAGCAGCGCCATCAACGAGATCGGAAACATCAACATAAATATCGGCAACATCGGTGACATCGGCGGCGGGTCTGGAGATCTGCCCGATATAGGCTATGACCCCGGCTCTGGCAGCATCGATCTGCCTGACATTGGCGGAGGCGATATAGTCGTTACGCCCGACCTCGGCGGTCTGAGCGCTGCGATCTCCGCCATCGGCGGGCAGATAACAATGCTCAACGGTGCAATCGCCGGGGCAAGCAGCGCGGTGGCAAACGACATACGCGCCGTAAACGCGAAATTCAATGAGCTGGCGAACACCATGTTCGACGCGATATTCTCCATCGGCACTTCCGACGGCGACATCCTGAAAGACACATCGGATATTGACATCGAGCTTGTGAAGCTTGGCAAGATATGCGCCTCGACCAACCATGGCGCGGTGTCCGGCGACATCAACATCGGCGGCGTTGCTGGGGCAATAGCGATTGAATACGCGCTCGACCCGGAGGACGATCTTTCCAGCAGCATCTCCGCAGAGTACAAGCGCGAGTACGAGGTGAAAGCCGTGCTGCAGAGCTGCACGAACAGAGGCAACGTGTCCGCACTGAGAAACTACGCCGGAAGCGTTGCCGGGCGTATGGAGCTTGGCATCATCACCGGCTGCTACGGCTTCGGCGACGCCAGGAGCGAAAACGGCGACTATGTCGGCGGCATTGTGGGGCTGACAAGCGCAACCGTGCGCTCCAACTGGGCAAAATGCACGCTCTCCGGCGGGAAATACGTCGGCGGGATCGTCGGGTCAGGCACAGAGGACGCAGTTACCGCCACAAGCAGCACAGTCTCAGTAAGCACGGTGGCAGGCAATGTCAGCATGGTAAAAATTGCGGACGCATCGCAGTATTTCGGCGCGATTTCCGGCGCTGACGCCGGTGAATTCCTCGAAAACTATTTCGTGTCCGACACGCTCTCCGGCATCGACGGCGTCAGCTACGCCGGAAGGTCCGAGCAGATAAGCTATGAGAACATGCTTGCCATTCCCGGCTGCCCGGACGATATGCGGCAGCTGACGCTCAGCTTTGAGGTAGACGGCGAGGTCATAAAGGAAGAAAAGTTTGATTACGGCGCTTCGTTCGGTGCGGACGTCTACCCGGAGCTCCCGGCAAAGGACGGATACAGCGGGCGTTGGGACATTACACAGCTCGATAACCTGCGCTTTGACACGCGCGTGAAAGCGGTATACGACCTTGAGCGCACCGCCATCGCTGCCGACACTGAACGCAGCGACGGCAAGAGCGTGATATTAGTTGAGGGTCGCTATGCCCCGACGGACATTGCGCTGGATAAATCTGATACCGCAGAGCCAGATGATCTTGCAGAGCTGGACACGAGCCTTGACGCGGCGCTGAGCGACTCTGCTGCGCTTCTGCCATGGTACGCGCGCCTAACCGCCCCGATCTCCGGCGGCATCATAGAGCAGCGGCACATCACCATTCCTGACGACGGGCAGACCACGCACACCGTGCACTATCTCCCGCCGGACATCACCGTGGGCAGCGTTGCGGTATACGTGATGCAGAACGGGCGCTGGATACGCGCAGACACGCAGGAATTCGGCAGCTATGTCACATTTGACGTTACGGGCAATGAAATTGACATTGCCGCCGTGGCCGAAGTCAGTACCGGAGGCATCGTTTCGGTATTAGCAGGTATTCTCGTCGTTATCGCGCTTATAATAATCCTGTCAATAACGCTGCGCCGCAGACACGGCGCAAGGAAGAAGACCATGAACACTAAGGAAAAAGCCGCCGCAGAGACGCCTGATGACGGCAGCGCCGCAGCAGCGGGCAGCGCGGAAAACGGTGCGCCAAAGCCCAAAAAGCGGCGCGGAAGGGCGATCACAGCACTGATCGTGTGTCTTGCGCTGCTGGCCGGCATCGCCGCAGCGGGCGCTATACTTCTGCCGAAGGTGAGCGGCATTCTTTCGCCGTACCGCGCGCTCAGCGCACTCGGCGCAAGCCCGCAGCTGGAAATGAACATCTCCGTTGACGCCGCGCTGGGCGACGCCAGGCTGCACACGGCAATCCCGGTGAGCACGAACACCTTCGACGGCGTTCGCGTGTCGCGCGCGCAGCTCGGCAGCGCGCCGCTGTACTTTGCAAACGGTATGCTCATCCTTGAAAACGGCAAGACTTATGCGCTCGGAAGCGCCGTGCCGGACTACAGCGCACTGCTAGGCAAAATCGCGGCGGTATGCAAGGACGTTGACGTGTCGGCGGACGAGGGGGGCGAATACACGCTCTCCGTCGGCGCAGAGCAGGCTGACGAGCTGCTGAGGATGCTCTGCCCAGAGCTGGGCAGCGGCAGCATGACGGTCAACTCCGCAGTACTGACGCTCAAGCTCACGGACGGCTCGGTGGAGCGCATAGCGCTGACGGCGGACGGAACTGCCGCGGACAGCAGAGTTTTCTCCGTGGACGCCGTGATAGACGGCTTTACATACACCTCTTCCCTCACCCTGCCGGAAGAAGTCAGCGCCGCAATCGGCAAAAAAGATGCGGACAGCCTTGATACGCTCACTGACAACGTGATGAACATCATCTCCGCCTGGGCGGAGATGGCTGCGCGAGAGAAAGTGACCGGCACGCTCACGCTGCGTGCGGACTGCGGTCCTGTCGTGCTGAACACCGAGCTTGACGTGACCAGCACAGTCACGGACGGCACACGCAGCTACCGCATCGGCACGAACGACATAGGCGTTGACCTCGGCAGCAGCGACGATACCGGCGAGCAGGCTGCGGAAAAGTACGTGGAGCTGGCGGATATTGCTTACACCGCATGCATCAGCGGCGACGTGACAAGCCGCAGCGCCGCAGGCAGCACGGTTTACACCATAGCACTCGACGGAGACAGCATAGAGCGCATAGTCGGCATCATTGCGCCGGAGGCGGAAAAGCTCGGTGCGGTGTTCTCATCCGGTTCGGCGGAGCTGACGGTCACGGACGGCGAAATAAGCCTTATCAGAATAGACTGCACAGGCACTATGAAAGTAGTGCTGGTGGAAACAGGCGTATCAGTGAATGCAGAGCTTGCGATCGACAGCGCGAAGTAAAAAAAATCATATACACAGTCAGGACCGCACCCATGTGAGTGCGGTCCTTCTTTGCCGTTTATTTTATTGTTCCGCCGCCGACAACGATGTTGCCATCGTAGAAGACGACAGTCTGCCCCGGCGTTACGGCGCGCTGCGGCACGTCAAAATCGACGGCGGCATTGCCTCCCGGCAGCGGCGTGACAGTTGCATCCGTTTCTCGCTGTCGGTAGCGTATCCTCGCTTTGACGCGCATGGGCGCCGTCATGTTCGCAACGGATATGAGATTGATGTCCTCCGCTTCAAGGTGCGTGGAGAAAAGCTCGTCATCCGTGCCAAGGACGACCGTATTTGACGCGGCGTCTTTTCTGACAACGTAGTAGGGGTGACCCGCCGCGACGCCTATGCCGCGGCGCTGCCCGACGGTGTAGTTTATCATGCCGCGGTGGTGCGCGATAAAGCTGCCGCTGCGGTCAACAAAATCCCCCGGCTTCGCGCGCTCGCCGCGCCAGCGCTCGATAAAGCGGGCGTAGTCTCCGTCCGGGACGAAGCATATGTCCTGGCTTTCATGCTTTGCGGCATTGACGAAGCCCTGTGCTTCGGCTATCTCGCGCACCTCGCGCTTTGTCAGACCTCCCAGCGGAAAGCGCACATGAGCAAGCTGACGCTGCGTCAGCGAGCAGAGGACATAGCTTTGATCCTTGCTCTCGTCCGCCGCCTTTTTCAGAAGCCAGCGCCCGCGCGCGGCGTCATACTCAACGGCGGCATAATGCCCCGTGACAACGCAGTCAAAGCCCAGCTCCTCCGCGCGGCGCAGCAGGAGGTCAAATTTCATATACCGGTTGCAGTCGATGCACGGGTTCGGCGTCCTTCCGCTGCAATACTCGCCGACGAAGCGTCCGATCACCTTCTCGCGAAAATCATCGGTATAATTGAGAACGTAAAACGGGATGCCGAGACGGTCGGCGACGCTGCGCGCATCCTCCACATCGTCCAGAGAACAGCAGGTCTTTTCGCGCTTTACGCCGATGTCGGCGTTGTCATAAAGGTGCATGGTCACGCCCACGGTCTCGTATCCCTGCTGCATCATCAGATACGCCGCGACCGAACTGTCCACGCCGCCGCTCATGGCGACCAGCGCTCTCTTTTTCATGTGCCGCTCTCTCCTTTCCCCGTACCGCGCAGCGCGCTCACGCTCCGCTCAAGCTCTGCGGCAATGCGCCCAATATCGTCGGCCGTGTTGTATGCGCCCAGCGATATGCGCAGCGTC
>ERZ808262.618-NODE-618-length-14778-cov-6.679413_pt1 | contig 14778 bp, 23 predicted proteins | sample MGYA00520895_ERZ808262 | MGnify/ENA primary metagenome ERZ808262 (study PRJEB31516, sample SAMN03275588) | gut metagenome | biome: mammalia-associated habitat; material: feces | host: Papio cynocephalus | place: Kenya | collected 2012-08-02 ... | reverse complement strand
GGTTAAGGAACCCCCAAGCCTCATCCTCTGTCTCGTATGCGACCTTGGCTTTCCAAGAGTGGCAGCCCTTCTTCCTCGTCCAGTGCCTTGGGTCTGGCTTGAATGGTGGGACTTTGTTGTGATAACGCTTACTCATGGAAGTTTAAATGATACACTGTTCAACGTCTTGTTCGTCAGGAGCTCTCCACTTCCGCACATTTCCCTCATGCAAGCGAGGGAGCTTTCACGAATAACCTCCAACACCTCGCTCAACGTAGCGTTCGGAGGTTTTATCCCTTTCTTCTCCTTTTCGGAGACTATGCCAGAGATGATGCTCTTGATGTATTCCTTGTCTATCATATCCACTTGACTATTGTATCACCCGTGTATCCTTTCTCCCATACAAACCGCGCATAGCATACGGCACTACTCTTTGTAGTCAAGAAGTCTCCGTTCTTTGCGCATGTGATTCGTTTCGAGAAGACCCACACCGTCTTCGGAGGATGCACGTCAAACAGCTTACGCCGTTTCTGACCTTCCAAAAATGTAATCTTCAACAGCATCGCTGCCTTGCGCCCCTCGTGCAACAAGTCAAGCGAGTGGCGAACGAACTCCATCGCCTTAGAGTAAGGGGGGTTGGTGATGATGTCGCCATCCCAGTCCCTGTCGTCCTTTAAGAAGTCGGATGTCTCGTTCCCCATTCGGTCTATCAAGTCTGTTTCTAAAACTTCATGCCCATGCGCTTTCAGAACGCTTGATATATGGCCGAGACCGACTGCGCACTCCCATATCTGGTCGCAGAATTTCTCCACACCGAGCAGAGCCTCGACTGCGGAGGAAGGTGTAGCGTAAAAATCGTGCTCCTGCCTCTGCTCGTCTGAATGGCTACTGCATCCGTTCATGAAGAACACACCATTCGACGTGCCAGTCCAGTCTCTATCCATATCACATCCTCCTTACGCTGTCGCAGTGGTGATGGTGATAGCAGCCGTGGTACTGTCGGTGAACGTCACGGTACCACCAGTGATAGCACCATTTGCATCCTTTGTGAGAGCAATGGACTTAACTCCACGGCCAGCGGCACCTGTCGCTCCTGTATCGCCCTTGTCGCCTTTTGCGCCAGCAGCACCAGCCGGGCCAGTGGCACCCGTCTCGCCTTTGGCTCCTGCCGGGCCAGTGGCTCCAGTATCCCCCTTGTCGCCCTTCAATCCCTTAAACAGGGACGCTTTCATCTTCTTATTCTCGCTGTCGTCAACGACAACTATAAACTCCGTGCCAGCGAGAGTGGTCTTCTCTTCCAACTCACTGATTTTCTTACCACCAAATTCTACCATGATTATCTGATTTTAAAGGTTATGTTTTACTCCAGGCACAGATCGTACCCGTCCTCGGTCATTGTCTTTTCTCCGTCTTCAAGCAACAGGCGCGCGTCATTATCAACAGGAATGTCCGTTACCGTACCGCCGCCATCAATAACCTTGCATGCGGTCACACGGCTCAGACTCTTTATCGTAACAGCCATGCTCTTTACGCCTTTGACCCTAAAGATGAGTGATTTACCATCCATGTATGAGGGGATAAATTCAGGCGCAGGAGGTAAGCCGCCAATGCTCTTATAGACAGATACTTCCCCTTTATCGTCACGCACCAGTTGCACGTCGATGTAATCATTCTCCGGCTCGACGGTAAAACTGTACAGACCGGATTCGTTTCTCGTTATTTCCGTTGTCTTCATCACTATTCTTGTTTTCGTTAACCCATTTTTTCTTCTCCACGTCCGTGCGGTTGACCCTACCACAGCCGTGGATTTTAATCTCATTGTCTCTTCCGTACACGTACAGCTCGCAGATTCCGTCGCAGAGTAGCGTCAGCTTGCTGCCGCCGCATACATATATCTTGCTTATACAGCATCTCGGCACTATTACCTCAGTGTTACAGGCTATTATGGTGGTTATCGTACTGCGCTGTCTGAACTCAGATTCATCAAAGCAACAGAGCATCTCACTCGTATAGCCGTCCTTACTGCGCACATACCTACCGTTGACGTATCCGCCAAAGCGGTTCCTAATATACTCGGGCGTAAGCCCCCATCCATCAGTCACACCCTCACAGATAAACTCCACGCCGTTAACGTCAAGAGCTATGTCCATCAGGTCACGGTCACTCCCTGCACCATCCCACTTGCTCCTATACTCACCACACAGACCAAGCATCAGTGCGTTGCGCTTCATGTTCAATAGCTCGTCCTTCATAGCCTCCCAGTCTCTAATCTGTTCCTCACTGTCTGGAAAATGGCGAAATACGTGTCATCAGCGAATATCAAGTGGCGAGTCTTCCTTATAGACTTCATTACCGAACGGATTCTCATGCCCGTATGCCTCGCTATCGTGGGGTAGCTCAGCCCGTACATATTGCGGGACACATACAAACATATACTCCGCATCATGTTCACGTAAAGGGGTACGTTGCCCTTTACAGAATATAGAATACCACGGTCAATATCCTGCGGCATGGCCTTTAATACCGTCTTCACAGCATCCATGACCGTCTTTTCCACTTTTTCAAACACGTATGTTCTGTCTGTCATGTCCGGCTCTTGAAATATCGTTCCTTAGACCATGGTGCCATATATCCGACTATTGTCGCAGGTCTCTTGTCTCCCACCCTAACAAGTCCCGCGCTAATCATACCCTCATACGTCTCACGAGTGAAACTCGGTATGATGTCGTGGGTACAGCCATATCGGGAAGGCGTGCGCCTCGGACAGCATAGGAATCTCATTCTCGGCATATTGTCCTTCTTACTGAGGAATATGCCATTGGGAAGAAATGGCAGGAATATCCCCATACGGGGAACATCGTCACCGTCCCTCATCTCTACTATGCGCCAGTTCTGGAACTTGCTCAGGTTGAAGTTTATTAATTGGTATCCTTCCATAAATTTGTCTTATTGAAAACTTCTATCCATTATCTGCCTTCAGGCTATCTGCCGCCATATCTGCAACATACCCCAGCTCCTCTCTCTTGGCATCGGCCTCGGCGTTCGTCATGGCATCATCCTCTGGGGGTTGCTCACTCATGGTCTTGCCGAGGGCTGTCTGCATATCATACAGCCAACTCATGTACTCCATGGCTTTCTCCTGCGCTCTTCCCTCATCCACGAAAGCAGTGACGGGGGCGATGAGGTTAGCCTCTGTGAGTGTCTTCATGGCATCGAAAATGTCTCCAATAGTCAGGCCACTGTCCCCGAAATTCTCTTTCTCATGTCCCGCCACCTCATCACTGAAGTTCAGCAGATTGTCAAGCCATGCGTACAGATTCTTCGGCCGTGCCTTGCCATCAAGCCCTACGGCATAAGGGGTTGTCCATACATGGAAACCCGTGTAGGTCTTGAACATCATACCGCTCTTTGCCTTTATAATCTCGAAAGAGCCAAAATTCGCCCGCCTGAGAACATCTTTCTCCCTTATGCAGAACTCACAGGCCATGCCCTGGTCCACCCTACTCTTATTTGCTGTCCTTGCCATTGTCTATTCCTTTCATACCCGACTTAGAATTACGGTCACGTGAGGTCGCAAAAGTCTTAACATCCTCAATACCCTCTTCAGTACGCACGGTCTCCTTGTCAATGGCATTGCCGCCATCCTCACAAGCGACTTCCTTGTCACTGCCGTGGCCTTCATCTATGTTCATCCCACTCAGTGCATCATTCTCCACGTCAGACGGGGTGCAGCGGTTCTGCAGGTCTATCGCCATGTCACGAGCCAGCACTTTAAGACCAGTATCATCCAAATGAAGTATCTCCTCACGCCTACCTGAACCGTAGTAGGATGATAGTGTCCTCTTCATATCCTCCATGGAACGGAAGTTAAGATAGCGACCCTCGTCAAGATACATGTAGGGGTATATCGCAACTAAGCCGGTTATCTGCGACATAAGCCCGAAGTCCTTCACATAGGTTATCAAACCGTCTCCCCTGCGCTCCGCAAGGGCATAGCTCTGGGTATTGTTGCGCTTGCGAACAAGGACGATTGCCTTTATCCAGAAAAGGGCATCACGCCCCTCGCGCCACTCCTTTGGCAACTCCCTACAAGCGGCAGCACCCAAGGCTTCCCTCAGTGATTTGTCCTTTATATCCATATTCTCCAACTATCTATCATTATGATTTCTCCCATGACCACGCATGGCAGCCTATACTTTTCGCTCCAATATATCCATGTCGCCCGTGCCAGAGGGGAAAGGACATCCACGCATATTCTTGAACTTGAAGGAAACCTCCAAATACACGACACCCTTCAGACTGTCAGTGGATGGCTCTGTATTGTCAGACAAATATAACGCCACCTTGCGCCCGCGCGCCGTGTCTCTATACATCACCACACAGCCGCTTATATAGGCCATGAACGACTCATAGACACCTCGCGCGGCTTCTATCGCAGCCATCCGAGACTCAATGTCGGTCACCGCACGCTTGTCTGGGTCGAAGAAGTAGAGGGTCAGGGTCACGTCAGTCTGCTCGCGGGCAGAACCTCCAGCAGATACGTACACCGACACACCATCCTGCTCTGCATAGCTCTCCGTATACACACCCTTGGGCTTGCCATAGGCACCAAGACCAGTACACGACTTATAACGGAGGCCCTTGAAATGACTCTCAAGGTCAACCTCGTCTTCAAGCTCCCAAACCGTGCCTGACTGGACTGCCCTGCGCATGAAAAACTGATACTCCGACATGAATATTTATTCCACGATTGAATTATTATGATAACGCCCCAAAACTAACAGGTCTCTTGCACAAATGATAATAACCTATTGAAATATTTAACAATATTTATAGAACAAAACACCCCCGGTTTCACAACCAAGGGCGAAAATGACGTTAAATTAAATTAGTACAGCTAAAAATACAGCACTGCAAAGGTAACCACCCTCTTGCACAAATAAATGAATAAAACAAAGAAAATACGAAATTTCACGCCTAACGCCCTCTTATCACGTCAGACCATAAACTACACGCTGAACACAAAAGAAAGCCTTAGAACGAAAATAAACGGCAAAATAGACAATCTTACGGCATAATACAACAAACTTAGATGACACGACCGCATAATAAACGCCCACAAAACACGTAATCTTACGTATAAGCCCCTAAATTTAACTACACACCAAAGCAATTTAAAACCAATAAAACACAAAAGAAAGGGCTAATAGGACATCCTTAAAAGCATACACACAATAACACAAAATATACAAAACGCAATAAATCGCTCCTAACGAACTAAAATAGTACAAGACCATAAACTATACGCAAAACCGAAAAGAACGCGACAGAAGTAAAAAGAATGGGCAAATAAGGTATATATGAACACCTAACATAATAACTACAACCAAACTGAAAATAAAAAACAAGAAAACAACAGAAAAATAAAAAAATAAAAAAATATGGAAATCAGCAGCCCCGACCCCCACTCCTGCCATACCGGGGGGGGGGTAAGGCGGGAGTCATCATTGCGAGAGATACACCGCTTTTAGGCGTGATTGTGCCCGCCTCTGGGCATAAAGAGAGGGCGCACGGGCGTTAGCTCTAAAAGGGTGCGACCCTCTTAAAGTGTATCCATTTACCTGCACACGGACGTTACGCATGTAAATAACGAGCCTTCCCTTCTCTTTAATTGGCAATTAAAACAGTATATACTATGTATATACGTTTTTTAATTGCCTTTTATGAAAAAAACGGACAAGGCAAAAACACGTGCGAGTCTTCCCTTATATCTACTAACCCGCGCGTATAGTGTATAAGTGTATAGTATAATTACTGGAATATATATATACAAGTTAATTAATATATATATATACACAATATGGATATAACGGTTTCTTTTCATCTTCTTGGCCTTGGTCTTCTTCTTTCTCTTTCGTAATTATAGGAGTTAGGGCTTTTCGGGCAGCCTACGGCCTGCAGCTATAACCCTATATCCTCCAAATAATGTTTTTTTTAAAAAAAGTCGTCCAAATATTTTGCCGGAAGTAGATTTTTTCGTATCTTTGTAGTGTAAAAATAAAGAGAAAAGGAAAGGATATAAAGCGGCGAAAAAGTTAGAAAATAATATCAAATTTATTTGGCGTTTTCAAATAAAATTCGTACCTTTGTATCAAGAAAGAAAGAGAAACGGAAACAGTGGAAACGGGAACGGATACTAAGGAGTTCTTTAAAAAAGTTTGAGGATAAAAAACCGCTGGATGTGCTGGAACACAAGCAGCGGCGCGTGATGCCTAAAGCACCAACCAATTAAAAAAGTTAACGGTGCAAATATAGGCAATTTACCCAAATTACGCAAATTACGTATTAAGGTAAATTCACAATTCCAAAGACAGAGAAGACGCAATAATGCTCTTTGAGATACTGAGACATCACCGAATGGGAAAGGGTATGCGGTAATTACGCGGCAATTGGTTTGCGCGCAATGAGTTGTACATGGGCCGGTAGGTATAATTATGCATTGAGAAGATACAAGTGTGGGAGGAACGGATACGCGGCACGCTGAAGTTGCCCGTAAAACAGTTAAGACGGCCCGCACTTAATTATGCCTCAGGCCTGAACGCGTAAAAAGGCGTTGGGGCTTACTTTTCCATGAACGAATCAGGGTGTACGGCGGTGCCTTACGGTCTGCAATGGATAATTGCGGCGGAGCGCATAATGCAGTACGTTAACCTTGTTAGCGTCCACCTCGGGCAGGGTCGGGGACATGGAACGAATAATTAACAATAAACAACAATAATTATGAAAGCAAATTACATTCTGGCCGCCTTCTGGGTGGTCGTCCTTTTCGTTCTGGTTGGTGTGCTCTGACCGGATTATTGAGATTATAAAACAATTAGAAACTTTAAAAATTGAAAAATATGAAATACTGGTACATAGACGGGGACGGTGGAAACGCCAAATACCCGTCACTTAAAGAGCTGCGTTGGAGCCTTGAGATGTTAAATGACATTGACAAGGAATCGTCAAATCATTTGGGCGCGGTCCGTTATGATTCGTCCTCGGAGTCTGTCCTCGCTGTCCGCATGATATATTTTGATAAAAAGAAAAGACCCCATTTTAAACGGCAATGAATATGTTTGCGAACAAATTCTACCTTATGCAGTTGCGCGCATGTCGTGCGGCTGCGTCCTTCATCGACGGGCACCCCTGGTTAGTCCGTCTTGTAATATATGCGTACACTCTCGTAATGGGGGTGTACGCTTTGTTTTAGAACTATTAAATTTTTAACTTTTAGGAAAAAATCATTATGGGAAAGTACAACTATTATGCAGCGTTAGAAGAGGATGTTAACAACTACATCAAAGAACATGTGCCTAATCTTCACGCAAGATATGAAGATGTAGACGCGGCGAAAGAAGAACTTAACGAGGAAATGTGGGCTTGTGACAGCGTGACAGGCAACGAAAGCGGGAGTTATACCTTTAACACGTGGGAAGCTGAGGAAAACATTTGCCACAACCTCGATTTACTTCAGGAAGTTAACGAAGAATTTGGGGGCCGCTATGGCCTTTTGAAAGATGGTGCGGAAGCATGTGACGTGGCCATTAGATGCTATCTACTTGGGCAAACTGTTGATGAAGTCGTAGGCGAATTGTGGGAGGAAGAGGAAGAAAAGAAAAAGGAAAATTTGCATCTTAAAAAACTCATTGCATAAGAAATATACAACAATATCCGCCACAGGTTGAACGCCTGGCACTTGGTGCGAGTTCCAAGAGGCGGAGCAATTAACAAATAAACGCGAGAAAATGAAAGCAAACGTAACGAAGCAACAACTTTGCGAACAACTTGTAAAAGTGTTCGCCAGTGCCGCGGATTTGGCAGTGTATAACAGTGATCACGAACAATATCAGGGCCTTTGCGGCTGGTGCGGTGTGATGGCGCCTTTATCGCGTCCGGCATATATTAAAGAGTTTGGCGCCGCTTCCGTCATGGAGGCCGAAACCGCCGCACGCGCCGAACTCGCCGCACGGCGCAAAGAATATGCCGCCAGCGAATGGGCAAAGTATAAGGACCAGGCAGACCGTCACAAGGCCGACGGGGAGCCGGTGCCCGCCGTGGGGCAAATGGTCTGGGGCTTGTGCTCCTGGCTAAAATGTGACGGCGGCAAAGGTTTTATGGACGAAATCAAAAATCAGGAAATTTGCAACAATTCTGACGACGCGGGCGCGCATGTACGCCCGGCGCTCCTGAAGGTTGACAAGGTAGTGACAGTGACGGCCGCAGAACTCGATCGGCCCGGGTTGGCTGATGAACTGACAGCCGGGGGCGACATGCCCGGCGGTTGCACCTATGAGGAGGATAACCGGTTGAAACTGATTGCGCCTTACAACATGAGTTATACGCACGTTACCGCCGTTACGGACGGCACGAGGTATTATTATATTGACTCCGAAGGCTACAATTACGCCCGTTATATAGCCTTCCCCGGCCAGTGGCAAACGTTCTTCGCGCCGCAATTGGCGGCGTACCGCCAGAAGGTAGCGGACGAAAAGGCGGCAAAGGAAAAGACCGAGCAGGAGGAGCACGAGAAGGCAAAGGCGGCCTATATAGACCGCTGCAAAAAGTGGGAAAAGCTCATGCAGCCAGTAACCGACCTTGAAAAGCAATTCAGGGCTGCAAATTACGGCACGGCGGAATATAAGGCGAAAAGCCGCAAATTAAACACTGTGCGCCGTGCGAATATCCTGGCGATGTGTCGCGCTGCCTTCCCCGGCGTTAAATTTTCTTTGACACAAAATAAGGGCTGGGGGGAGTCTTGGAACCTTACCTATACCGATGGGCCGACGTTGGGAGCCTTTAAAAAGGCCGTGGATCTGGACTTGTTCGCTACACATTACGACACGTTTAACGCTTATGATGATTCATCAGATGTGGTGTACAAAGATCCCGACTTTATAGGATTTGCCCGTAAATATATGGGCAGCTCTGGCGACAAGGGCGTAAAGGTAGAGCGCGAAATGAGCGACGAGACGCGCGCCACTCTCCGCGCGAAGGCTTTACAGACGGTGCCGGGATTGATCGAAGGCGACAACATACACCGCGACAGATTAACCGACGAGCAGCGCGAGGCTATTTGCCAACTCGTTGGCCGGGACTGGAGCCGTATATGGATAAGCCCCGAAGGGCTTGCGCTTGAAATGTTTGACAAGTTAGACCTTTATACGCCTAAAATTTCCCCGAAAACCGCAAAAGCGGACGCAGGGACACACCGTGAGGCATCAGCCGACGAGCAGCACACACAAGCACCGTCCGGCACACTGAAGGCCGAGAAATACAGCGAGAGGGCCACCGTGGTACGCGGTTACACAAACGAACAATATAAAGATCTTACCTCGATGGGCGGCAAGTATAACCGACGGCTTCAGGGAGGCTCCGGAATCATCTTCAGCACGAAAAAACACGGCGCGGCGATAGCCGAGTATATAGCACGACACACGGCGTATTAAAAGGCTTAATATTATGATGACATATAAAAAAAAGAAACAATGAGTAACTTATTAGAAGTAAAAGAAATCGGGAATTATCGCATAAAAGTATATCAGGACGAAGACACGCCTTGCCCATGCGCGGATTGGACAATGGCAGGCTTGTATTTCTGGGATGATGAAAGCGGCAGGCTTTCAAGTGCTTGCAATTGCCATGATTTAGGAGAAAGTGCAAAAGAAGTGCTTGTAAATCTTGTATGTAAGTATGTGCAAGCAAACAAAATCATCCATTATATTAATGCACAAAAAAAGCTGGATTACCGCATGCTTTACGACAAGAAAGAGCACGCCTGGAGGCTTGAAGAATTGTATAATGGCAAATGGTACGCACAATGTAGTTTTGCCCCGTGTGAGATAAAAAACGGCTCTTGCATGGATGAGCTTTGCGATATACTCGAAGAAGACGACCTTTGCGCGCTGTTAGGCGGTGTCAAAAAAATAGCCTTCTATGAATGGGAGTCTACGGGATATTGCCAAGGGGATTACGTGAAAGGGTACGCTTTTTGTGACAAGGCTCTCTTTGCAAAAAATGTAGACACGAACACAAAGAAGTGGAGGGACCGCGCAATTAAATTATTGAAAGATGATGTAAAAATCATTGGGACATGGATTGGGGACGACGTGAAAGGTTATATCTTGGAAAAGAAAATACCATACAAAAAAGTACTTGAGGACTCAAGCCGTAAATCTGAAGAGGGTTACGACTGGGAGGAGATAGGCTCATGCTGTGGCTTCTATATGAATAAGGATGAGTTGATAGACGAAGCTTTTTTAGAAAACGGCATCAAGAAAGTAGCAGTATAAAACAAATAAGTAAATTTTGAAAGAATATGAACGAAAAAGATTTCAAATTGGCTATACTTGCCAAAATTTACGAGGTGTGCGCTTTCCTGTGTGCGCACATGAACAAGACTATACAAGGTGATTTTTGCGCACGTGAGGTTGCAAAGGGTTGGGGCGGCTTGGGATGAGTTCACAATTTATGAAAAAGAAGTAAAATAGGAGAATAAAGACATGGACACGAAAGAAAACAACGAGTACGCAATACGGAACATATTGCAGAGTCTTGAAAATGCAATAATTTATTGCTCATACTTTGATGATAACACGGTACGCAGAGAGTTGAAGGAAATCATAACATCATGTCAGGGCAAAGTCTTTGACACGATAGACGAGAATAAGGAATTATTAGAGCTTGAAGAAAATGTGCAAGACTAACATCTACATCCGCTTTTCCACGGACAAGCAGGATGAACAACAGCAACTCAACACTGTCAACGGCTGGCTCCAGTCACACGGGATGAAGGCCGACCGAACCGTAAGGGATGACGGAATCAGCGGCTGTGTGTCATACAAGAAGCGCAACCTGAATGACCTTCTGAAGGACTTCGACGAGGGAGACACGCTGGTTGTGTCAGAGCTTTCTCGCCTCACGCGTGGCGGCATAATAGAATTGTCCGACATGATAGAGAAATACTTCAAGCCACGCAGAATCAGGCTTATAATCGTAAATGTGGGGCTTGACATAGATTGTTCAAACATTACGGCAATGACAGAATTACAACTTGCAATGATGGCAAGTTTTGCGAAGATGGAACGTGAAAGTATAAGACAGAGGACAAAATCGGCACTGGAAGTCAGGAAAAAGAAGTTGCAAGAAAAAGGCAGCTTCATAAGCAAATCGGGCAACGTATGCACCAGACTTGGGGGGACGGGCGCAGGACTGGAGAAAGCCAACGAGGCATCAGCCAGGTCACGCCGGGCAAAGGCAAAGGCCGACCCGAACAACAAGATAATTTGGGGCGTACTGAGCCAGTACACGGACGGAGGTACGAGGATACCCACCACGTCCGAATACGAGCGCGCCTGTCTGACTTTGAACGACATGGACGTGAAAACCTCCACGGGGCTTGCGTTCAACGTTTCACGCGCAAGAAACGCATATCATAATTTATCGCGAATTTATTAACTAAAAAAAAATGATGCTCATCGGAATAATCATCTGGATAGCCGGCATGTTCTTTGACTGTGCGACAGGCAAGGGAAATTAAAATCTTTTTTAATTACAACATAAAGGTATTTTCATTAACTTTGCACCACAACATAATCCTAAAACCAGTTGTACTGGCGTGAGACACACGTAAAACTGTACATCTTATGAATCATATAATTAGTACTGAAGATTTCAACAGACTCTTAAAGAACGGACAGGCCAAAGTCCTGACATTGGATGCGGCCAAAGCCTTAAAAGGGAAGCGCATAGCATGGACTTTCTTTGGCTATAATCCCCAGACAGTTTCAGAAACAAGAATCGGGACAATCACCTCTGCCTTTGCCTTGGCATCGAGGGATAAGGTCGAAGGCTTTAAGAACAGAGCCGAAGAATGGCTGTCCTGGATGAGTGAGGAAAAAATTCGTGAAACGCAAGGGCATTATATAATCCTCGACGAAAACGGGCATAACACTTACATGAATTGCTATACACATGGCATTGGTTCTGATATATTTGATGAACCGACATTCACCTGTTCGGATGCAGACCGTGAGGTATATTACATTGAACTTGGAGACTGACGGCATGAGCGACAGACGATACATCCTTCAACACAGCACTGCCCGCCCAGACGGATGGGTGCTGACAGACACAGTTAACGGCGTAGTCATCACCTTCGACGAGCATAGATTCAACGAGACACAGAAGGTCACGTTCCTTGCTGACGACCCTTCAAAGGGGCACAATGCGCAAAACATAGCCCATATTCTGCAGGAGATGGGACAATGGGTTGCCGAGCACCACGGAAGCGTTGCCTTTGACGAAGTCTACGGCATAGAAATCCCCGAAGAGGGGCAGAAACTATTCTTTTGTCGAAATCGCCACCCACGGTGGAGAATGGAAATACAAGACCACGTCACTGGGGATACCCTGACAGACAGTCTTAAAAAAGCGATAGAATGGCTGCGCAAAGGAATAAGACGATGAAACAAATAATAAAAGTACGATGCGGGGCGCAGGGAGAACTGGCAAAGCGTTTCGGATGTGGAAACGCCACCGTCAGCATGGCTCTCCACTATAAGATAGACAGTGACCTCGCCCGAAAGATTCGGCTTGCCGCCAATGAGCAGCAATATATGCCTATTCCGCCAAAGCCGAAACCAATTCCAATGAATGATAAGACTCATCAGGAATATGAGCCTATCTGCCTCATCGGCGGCGGGAAGGAAATCCTCACCGCCAAGTTCGGGTGCTCTGGGGAAACGGTGCGGAATGCCTGCAATTTCAAATTTGACAGTCAGCTATGCCGCAATATACGCCAAGCGGCCGTCGAGTTAAACCTTGTGCGCGACACCCCTACGGCATTGCTTCCACGCGCCACTTTTCAGCCACTCGGCATTGACCTCTACCACGGTGCCATATTGGACATAGCGGCCGTATGCGGGGTAAATGCGTCAATGGCAAGCAGCGCAATCCGTGGAGGCCGTTTTTCCGCCTCACAACTGACGTGGGTAGAAAAAGTAAGAGCCGAAGCCATAAGACCCCAGTACCGCGAACCCGAATATACAGAGAAAGAACCTGTCCGCATACTGCACGGTGGCATTCCCTTGCTTGTGTCAGAGTTCGGATGCTCCGAATCCATGATAAAGAAAGCCTTCAAATGGGAACTTAATACCGAACTGGCACAGTCTATTCGGGCAAAGGCAATGAAGATGAACGAAGTTCAACGGAGGAATGAGAAAATATATTATCCGGCAATACGGATTTTCAACAAGGCGACTCGCAAAGAAGGGCAGAGTGTCTATTCTTCCATAATGTCCGAGCTGGGGTGTCAGGCGGCCGTGATAGCACTTGCGCTACACGAACGCCCTCGTTCTGTCCTGCAGTACGACATACGCCGTAAGGTCTATGAAATGGAAGCCGTAAAATACGAGGACGGCAAGCCCTTCGACCGCTCACTCACCGAGCAGCGCATAAAAGAAAACTCTTATCTTTAACTTAAAAATTACGATTATGAAAAAGATTTTATCGGTGCTGGCAATCATGCTGGCAGCTTTCTTTATTATGGCTTGTAACAGCAAGCCGAAAGCTCCAGAAAAGACTCCAGCTCAATTAAGAGCGGATTCTGTCGCAAAGGCGAAAAAAGACTCCATTAATCGAATATCTGCCTTTAAGGGGAGGGCCATAAAAGATATTGGGCGATACCTTAGAAGCAAAGTATCATCAGACCCATCCTTTGGGAAAGTGCTGCAAATAGAAGACAAAATATTAAATGACAGCATTTTCTTTGGAAAAGCAAAAGTCTTGATAAAAAACCAATATGGAGCAAATGAGCAGTATAGTGATTTTTGGTTCATGGTTTGCAAGAAGAATAACGAATTGTATTTCCTTCCATGGGGAAACCAAGAAAGATGTGAGCGTGGACTTGATCATATCGTCGGGGAAGAGAATCATGCCATACCTCTTCTTGCTCCATTTGAGGGTACATACAAGAAACTTATGACTATCTGTGACAATCCGAATTTTAGAATGGAGAAGATGATAACAGACTTCTAAAACCATGCGGGCAAGGCTACCTTCGCTTAGCCTTGTCCGCAATTAACTCCTTAGCCACCGAACGCTCATACTCGGCACGTTTCAGCTCATGCTTTGCCGTGTCCAGTTTTAGACGGCTCACGTTGTTAAGCTGCTTCAGCAAACCAATCGTTATTGTCAAACTCGGCTTTCTCGTTCTGCTCCAGTTGCAAAGCGAGGAACTCTTCGATGGACTTCCCACCGATGTTGATAGGTTTCGTTTTTCATTTGTTTCTTATGATTTTCCAGCGGGAATACCCACTGCCTTCAGGCGTGAGAGTATGTCAATTCTTCTTCATCAACCTTTCCTGCTCTTTCATCATCGAATGTATGACGGTCTTTTGCACTTTCTCAATGATGAACTTAGGAGCTTCCGCATCACGGATGAACACTGGATAAAAATAACGCTTGTGCCGTTGATAGAATAGCTCATGGTCGTCACCATCAATCTTCACGCAGACCTTCCGCTCTGGCAGGTACAGGTCGCTGTGGCCTGTCCTTCCGCAACGCTTAGGCGTTACATACCGAATGCCGTTCTCATCCATCCAGTCTTTCAGACGTTTCAGTTTAGTCTCGTTTTTCATAATCACGCGTTTAGTTTCTGAGAACCCTTGGAAGGTATTTGTCCTTCCATTTCCTTCGGAGGCATTCATTGAACTACCCACAAGCTAAAGACTTGTGGGATTCCGACTTCATCGGGGAATG
>ERZ808262.614-NODE-614-length-14872-cov-7.979146_pt1 | contig 14872 bp, 6 predicted proteins | sample MGYA00520895_ERZ808262 | MGnify/ENA primary metagenome ERZ808262 (study PRJEB31516, sample SAMN03275588) | gut metagenome | biome: mammalia-associated habitat; material: feces | host: Papio cynocephalus | place: Kenya | collected 2012-08-02 ... | reverse complement strand
GGTATCTGTCAAGAGATATGTCCTGAAACTCATCCACAAGGATGTAGTCATAATCTGGGCGATGACCGCCATTGCAGAAAGCAGTAGCCTCAATAATTGCGTCAGTGAAATCTATGGAATCATTCTCCCGGCATATCTCCTTATAGCGCTCAACGAAAGGGATGACAATGCCGTCTATGGTCTCAAGGTCGCGGTGTCTCGCCTCGCTGCGCAGCTGCTCGATTGATTCGCCCTTTGACCGCAGAAGGAAGTTGAACGAGGTAAGCATATCAAGGATGGACTGCTCCTGCCGTGCGATCTCCCTGAAGAGATCGTTGCGCCTTCTGTTGTCCGTCCGGATTCCGAGCGAATGCAGTTGCCGTTCAAGTTTCAAGAATACATCACCGTCATGGAAATCGGCGCTTCTGGTCTCCAACAAGATGGTACCATGCGCCTTGTGGACATTTCTTTTCCAGTCTATGCCCTCAAGGTATTTTTGTTCCTCCTCTGTTGAAAACCAATGGGGACAATGCCCTTGGGCATTCACGGCGAAATGTTCAAGATACACTCGGCGTTGCTTTCCGTCTTCGCCCATAAAGTAAATGGAAAAGTCAGGACAATACTGACGGAAATCCTTGTCAGCCGTGTCATATTCGTACTTTTCCTCATAACGGAAATGAATTCCATGCCGCCCGAGATAGTCGCACAATCGGCTTTCCTCGTCGCTCTTGCAGAACACCGGTCTCCCGTCCATGTCCTTGTAATATGAGTTCACCCCGTATTTCTGACGGGCGGTGATATATTCCTCCCTTGAAGAATACTCGAACTGGTCAATCATACGGTAACGGCTGTTAAGGATGTAGTCGGAAACCGCCGAATTAAATGCGGCATTGTTGTCCATTAGGTCGTGATACACCAGCGCCGGCAATCCCGCATCCGCAATTGTAGGCTTACGTCCTGTGGCCTCAGATATTATATCAAGTGCGAGCCTATGAAAGGTAACGCATTTGAGCGACTTCTCCCCAAGTCTCTCTGAAAGAGATTCGGCGGCTTTGCGAGTGAAGGTGATCAAAAGAATCTTGGATGGATCCACACCCTGTTTATCCACAAGATAGCGGACCTTACCGACTGTTGTCATCGTCTTTCCGCTTCCAGCACTGCTGATAACGAGGACATTATCCTCCAGCGAGACAACCGCCTCACGCTGCTGCGCATCCAGAGGATACTTCAGCACTGTATCGAAGAACTCCCTGTTGCGTTCAAGTTCTCGCCGGATGAATTGGCGGTTGTTCTCCTTTTTGAACTCTTTTGTGTTTGACAATGCCTTGCAGAGCCTCACGGCGGACTCTCCGGACGGAGACCGCCTTAGCTGCCGTGTTCCACGTACAGTCTTTAGTTTCTTTCCGAGGACTTCATACTTATCGCTCAAAGCAGTCCTTTCCGACTCCGTAATGTAATGTGAGTAATTGTAGTAAGAAGACAACTCTTCAAGCGCCGGAGCGACTTCCGGTTCAATTTCCTGTACCAGCGCTTCTCGCCGCGCGTCACGAGCCCTGTTCCTGAGCATAGCAATGGCCGGAACAAGAATCGCGATGACAAGAGACAATATGATGCAGGCTGTCAGCATAGCGATTATCGCATTTCTTTGAAAAGTACCCAGATAATTTGTGCCATCAAGCTACGTATTTAGAGTTTAAAGTTATCAGTCAGATCCACCTTGGATGTAAAAAAAGATAATTTCTTATCAATGCAGAGAGCGCGATGCAGCCATTTGATGTTATCTACTAATTTGCTATTGTCAATTATAGTAGTCCTTAGATTCAATGTTTCCATTGATTTCCCCACAGACAAGACGGGCCCATTATATTCATTAAGCGTGAAATCATAAATATAAAGGAGTTCTGTCAGCATCAATATGAATGCGCCATTACTTGGCTTTGATGAGAAAGAGGCATTCTGTGCTTCCAACAAAGAAAATGGGATTTTCTCCTCAAGAGCATCGATGAGACCTTGCATGGAATATTTGTTATTTCTTATGTCTATATAGAAATCAAGCTGGGTTATCTTTAGAAAACACAAGAAAAAGATCAGCTCAATTAATACTTGATCGGAGCTACCGACTTGGATTGCAGCCAGCCTTGTATGAGCAAATATTCTGTCCCATGTGCGAAGGTCTATGTGATATGTCAAAAAAAGCAGCTCGGCCATTTCCGAGAACCTGTCATCTGTTTTCGAGCCACCAGAAGGGTTACTATCAAAATAGTCAGCAAATTTATAGTATTGGATAAGCATACTACAGAATTTCGAACCGGTCGGAGCCGGCAATTCGAACTGTATGTCAATAAAGCGCCTCAAATAATTGCACGCATCTATTGACTCGCTGCCATAATACCCTCGAATAGAGTTTTCAAGTTCCTTTCTACAGATCGATAAAACGAAGACGATGTTTGGCACATCGAAAAGATGTTTTATTGTCTCGAGCATTTTTACTGCCTGATGTGGATTACATCGATCCAACTCATCAATAATAAACACAAGCGGAATTATCTCTGCCTTTGCCACATATTCGGCAAGATGAGTTTTAAAGTCTTTAACAGACTGCTTTTCTTCTTCGTAGTCAGCAATCCTATCCTTCATAATGGATTCTGTTTCATCCAATGCACCTTTAAGGATGTCTGAATCAAAGCCTAATTGCATTCCGAAAAATCCTCGAATCACAGCTTTGGCCACATTCACACCTATTTTTCCCGCTGCCGCGCACACCTTTCTTATTGATTCATTCTCCTCGCTTATGTCTTTCAGCTCTGCAATCAATGCGGATAAAGGGTCATTGTAATAATCCGTTTCCCACGCATTGAAGTATATGGTCTTGAATCCTTCGTTCTCAAGCATGGCACTCCACATTCGTACAAATGTTGTCTTGCCCGTACCCCAATCGCCATTAATAGCAATAACTCCTCCACCTTCTGCATACATTTCTACAACATTTTTCAATGTTGTACCATATTTTTCCCTGTCAAATATGTCATTTGCAAAAGGATTGTCATTGTTGACCTCAATGTCTTGCAACCTGCTTGGAATATTAATGTCCATATTTACTATCGCTTAGTATTCAATCAGAGAATCAAGTTGGCTCTTTATCTTATCGAAGTCTACTCCAAGATCAAGACTCCGGAAGAAAACTGTAGGCCCGTCTTTCCATTTCATCTTTCCGTCGGGAACAATCTCCTCATCAGTCTTGGCGTATAAAAGCATGCCGTCCACCGTGCCCCTTTCTTCATGAGCCCCATCCTCATTCAATACATAGGCGAGAATCTGATAAAGGTTTTGGCTATGTATGGTGTGCCGATCAAAATTTGTCTGCATTGATGTCGTGTAGTATTTGGCATCAATAATTAGAATCCTATCCTTAATGGTAAGGAAGACATCAGTCTTAAGGATAGGGAGAATATCCGTGGACGAGACGTCTTTGTCAATATTCCACTCTATCTGCTTTGCCCTCGCTTTTGCCTCTGGATGCTCTTTTCTATAGTACTCAAGTATGAATTTCTCATATAGCCTGCACATGTGTTCATCCGAGAAAGCCATCATCCTGAATTCTCCTTTCTCAGTCGAAAGCAGCATTCCGTCAAGAACAAAATAGCAGACATACAGTAACATTTTATACGTCTGTGTGTTCCTATCAAAGCGCAGTTGCCTCCATTTTATTCGAGTTAGATCAGCGGCTTCGACATCCGCGAAGAACAAGAGCAATTTCTTCAGTGCGGTCTTTTGGCTGTCTTTGACTGGCATGCTTGTTAACAGGACATTCATGGTTGTCTTGAGAATGCTGTTGAACAGACAGTTTTCAGACAAGTCATCATAATCGCAGAAGACTGTCATTTTTCTCTGGAACCTTTCATGCAGTGTCTCTGTTATGTTGATGCGTCCTTTTACTGTCATAAGAGACTCGTGCTTTGGGACATATTCTTTATGAAGCCCCTGCTTTAACTGGTATGATACCCCACGAATCAGTATCTCGGACATAAGTTCATATACATTGTCGAATTTCTCTCCTGCTATGCTCTCATAGTAACACTGCCTAAGCTCACGAAAAGCGTAGGCAAGCATATAGTAGATATTCTTTATGTATATAGTCCTATTCATCTTCTACTTAAGGATCGAAGACAGTTTGTTTATTTCTTGATCAGCCTTATCTGCATCGTCAAACCAATATTCACTCAACATTGGGGCGACATCAAAGTCTATGACATTCTGCAGCCAGACTTTGTCGAAGACTTCTTGATTGCAGAAATAACTGTGGCCAATGCAAAAGCCTTTGCCGAGTGTGGAGTCACTCTCGATAGTCTTGTTCAATGCTTTAATGGCGTCGATAATCCTGTCAAACAACTCGCTTGACAGACTTTTCTGATAGGTTTTGAAGCCATCTGTATCAAAGCCCGGGCGCATGTCAAAAAAGCTGAATCGTCGTCTCAGGGCATAGTCAATCATGGCAAGGCTTCTGTCTGCCGTGTTCATCATTCCGATTATGTAGAGATTCTGCGGTACAGAGAAAGACTCTCCGTTATATGCCAGCTGTATCTCCGTCTCCCTATAGTCATTCTCTATCAGCATCAGCAGCTCACCGAAAATCTTGCTCATATTCCCGCGGTTGATTTCATCAATCAGGAAGAAATAGTCGTTGCCCGGATCGTTCTGCGCCTGACGGCACGCCTTGTAGAAAATGCCCTCACGAAGTTCAAATCCTCCGTCTTCAGTCGGTTTGAAACCGAGAACGAAATCTTCGTAACTATAGTTCTGATGAAACTGCACCATGGTTATTCGGGATTCATCCACCTTACCGACAATTGAGTACGCAAGCCGCTTTGCCGAGAACGTCTTACCTACTCCGGGAGCGCCTTGAAGTATTATGTTCTTCTTGGCTCTGAGCTGATACACCAACCTGTCGTACTCCCGGGAAGACATATATACTTCGGACAAGAATTTCGCCTTGTCGTACATCTCCATGGCAGGATCATTGGGAATAGGATTCTGCTCCATAATCATGTCCATAAGCTCACCGTACTCTTCCTTTGAGAGCTTGAACAACGTCCCATTCCTATTCTTCAGGAATTCCATCCCAGACAGAGCCGGATTCTCCTTGATAGCGGAATATGGAATCGGTTCGGACAGAGAGCGAGTTTTCTTAAAGACAATTACTTTGCCGTCAGAGGCCTTTGAGACCTCGCACAAGGCAACAACCTTCTTTGTCGGATTAGCATCGTATCCTATTACCATATCTCCCTTCTTCGCATCAATGAAGGCTTGGGGCATCCTCCTCGGGTTTCCGTTCTCGGTATAGACGGAATAATCCTGTTCCTGACCAACGGGAAGCTTAGCAAGACTGAAAATCTTAGGGCTTGCAACCAGCCACCAATATTGTTGCTTACGGTCGGGCTTCTTATCTGAGGGAGATTCCATGGTCGCCAAACCGTAAATGCCTTTCCCGAAAGAACTAAAAGTTGACTTGTTGGTGGTCAATGTATTGCTTACTGTCATATGAGGCGTTTCCCCTGCTTTCTTGCGATAATTCCTTTTGAGGATTAGTTCTGTGATCTTTTTATAATGTAATGGTTTACCTTCATCTTGAAACACTTTAATAATTGCGTCCTTCCACGAATACTGTGTAAGGATATTCAGCAACTCATCATAAAATTCATACAATGGCTTTGCTCCTCTTTGTCGCAATATGAACTCCACAAGGTCCCAATGGGACATATGCTGTGAATCCTTTGCTCCGAAATGCTCAGCAAGGGAGACGAGCATCTTTGTATCGTAAACAGGCAGCAGTCTTTCTTCCGAATACAGAAATGCAATCTTCCACCTGATCATAGGAGGAAGAGCTTCTACAGTATCAATCTTGTTGAAGTCTTGTTCTCTGGCATATTGTGCAATCTTACATACTGCATTTCTCACATTTCCGAATGCCTCTTCAGCCGAATTTCCTAAAGAGGATACCCATGCGTACTTATCATCATGTTTATATTTTGATGCGCTTTTGGGCGGATTGGCGGCCCTGTATATGCTGAATTTGTAGGAACTGCCACCACCAATCCCTCCAAGATCCTTAGTGCCATGTTCCAGCGCATAGCAAAACGAATCCTTGCTCAGGTTCGTGTATTGTTCCAGAGTCATTTTTGACAATGATTCATAGGGGAAATCATGTTGAAACTGCTGATATAAATCTTCTCGTGTCATATTTCTGTTGTTTTATCGACTAATTGCCGATAAGGGCTGAATTCTCAAGTTCGGATATATTGTTTCCGGTAACAAATAAATACATCGTGAGACAAATATTGATTGCCGCATCCACCTCCAGTTCCGATGCCGTTGGAGAAATGTGTGACTCATCATTACGCCATCCCTTCATCAGAACAAGGAACTGATACAGCTGTTGGTATTTTTCGTCTCTATCATACTTCAAACCCCATAGACATGTGAAAGCATGGATGACGTTGGCCCATGTGACGTCATCTCCTGGTCTCTGAGGCTTGATCTCTTCTCCGTTCACGACATAGTAAAGCTTCTTCAGATAAGCTTCGAACTTGGTTACCAGGAGGTTGAATGAGACGAACTTGTCAACAATAGTCGGAGACTCTTTTAAGTAAAGAGAATCCAAGGCCTTCGCCAAGAACATCTTCACCCCATCAAGCGAAGCTATTGTATTGACATCCATTGTAAAAAACATCCAGTCGATAATCTCGGGCACAGGCCTGAGGGTTGATTTAAAATCCCTGAAGTTTTCGGAAGAGGCAGCCAGCATCCCCGCTTTAAGCTTCTCTTTTCTGTCTTCTTCATTTAATGGACGTATAACAGATTTTTCTTCTTCAGAAATCCTGTCTATAGTCTCCTCCACACTTTCCACAGCCACCTCCGAATCTGTTTCCCGTGATGCGGAATCAATGGTCACATCATCATTAAGATAAGCGCTGATGATGACAGCCCTCATTTGCGGCTGCAGAATGAACTGCCTCAAAAGCCTGTCCACTTTAGGCATCACCAATCTTGCAGGAGTATCTTTTCCTTCGACCTTGGACACAAATGCTCGCGACTTTGTCATATCCATGGTGAGCTTCAGTTTGTCATATCGGTCATAGGCGTTGATGTTCCTCTCATTGACATCTCCCTTCAAGATATTTACCATCATGCTTACATTAAGGCCGGTCGCCTCATGGATAATGACGATCTGTCCATAAAGCTCCTTGAGTTGGTATTCAGATATATAATCCTGAATCGTCTTTCCGTTCTCGAGATGCAGGTCTCCGCTCTGAATGTCATGAATGATAACGATTGCCGTTCTCTGATCCGTCTGGGAGAGCATGGCGAAACTCTTGTGGAGATCGCGCAGAGCCGTTCTGGTCAGTTCACTCCCTGGACCCTCCGTATAGAGGTTCTTTACAAAGCGTTCAAAACGCGAGTTAAGATATTCCGCGTCAATTGTGCCCGTTCCCGTCTCCGTGATATAAGTGTCAATCGGGTAATCAAACTCGTTCTCATTGCCATCGCTTCCTGGTTTACTGTCGAACAGCTCGCGGTACCTTTGAAGAAGAATAAGGTATGTGTTCTCGTCCAAAACCATGGCCACATTGGTATAGGTGTCGCCATGCTGGAACTCATAAATCGACTTCTCCCACAAGAATCCCTGCAATTTTGCCGCTTCAAGAAGATGAGTCAGCCTTGAGAAATCCTGTGCAAACATATTCCTGCTTTCACGTGCGTCCGGGAGACGTTCAAACCCCATTATACTATGGCTCTGGAATATGTCCCTTATATGCAGGAACAAACTGTTGATGTTGTTGAGATTCTGTTCCAGCTTATCCACAAAAACGCCAAGCGGCCTGTCGACATACACCTCAAGAGCATCTTCAATATTCTGCCGCATGGTATGCGGGAAAGCGTAATAGCGGATAATCCCGAACGGCTTGTCTGGCCCGAACAGGCGATTCGTCCTGGAGAAAGCCTGTATAACGTCCACGTACTTCAGCACCTTGTCAACATACAGCGTGTTGATCCACTTCGAGTCATATCCTGTGAGCATCTGTGTCACCACTATCAGAAGGTCAATCTGCTGTGAGTGATCTGCCTCTATCCCGATATATGGTTTCTTATGGGCGAGCCTCTTGGCGACATCCTTTTTATATCTTCCGTATGTGGACAACTGGAACGATGTCCCGTATCTCAGATTATAGTCTGTGAGCATCTCAATAATGGCGTCCTCACGGACAATGCCGCCATCGCTGTTGTCAATGTTATTGTCGAATACAGAAACGACATTCATTGACGGATACCGCGACTTGAATAGCCTGTAATACTCAATCGCTTCCGTGATATTCTGAGTCGCTAGAATCGCATGGAACTTTCCGTTCCTGCTCAGCCGCATCCAGTTGCCGCTAATATCCGCTGCTACCGCATTATGATGTATGGGCTGCTGGTAGAGGTCTTTCGGAAGGTAATACTCAATACCTTTATGGACCTCTCCATCCTTCCCATTGTACTGCGTCGGCATCTCAAGGTCTTCCATAAAATGCCGATATAATTCCTTATCCTCGTCGGAAGCGGTGTCCAGTTCTTCATCCGTATGTATCCCTATTTGGGCGAATGCTGCCTTTTCGCGAAGTTCGTCTTCATCATAGGTATTGACCATCGTAAGGTCAAATCCCAACACGTTCTTGTCTGAGATTCCGCTTGCGATCGTATATTTATGGAGCATGTCTCCGAAAAGTGTCTCTGTCATGATCTCATGGTGGGCATTCTCCTTGAAGACAGGCGTCCCGGTAAAACCGAACAGCAGGGCACGGGGGAAAGTGTTCTTGATATTGACAAGCATGTCACCAAACACGGACCGGTGGCACTCGTCAATTATGAACACCAGCCTTTTCCTCCCAATCTCGGCTATAGTATCCTCCGGTATCGCCGTCCCGGGTCTTATGTTGGCCATTTTCTGAATAGAAGTGACAATCAGCCTGTCATCCCTATCCGTGCTCCTTAATTTTGAAACAAGCATAAGAGTGTTCTCCGTGTCCTGTATCGCGTCCTCGTCTCCGGCAAATCCGCGGTATTCGTCAAGCGACTGGATGGAGAGCTCTATTCTGTCCATGAGGAACACTACCTTGTCCGCATCCCCAGAACCGGCGACCAGCTGCGCGGCCTTGAAGGAGGTCATCGTCTTTCCGGAACCCGTCGTGTGCCAGATGTAGCCCCCGCGGTGCTGATGGTCGTCCCAGTTGGTCTTGTGGACTTTGTCGGCAATTTTCGTAACGGCATAGTACTGATATGAGCGAAGCACTTTAAGAATCTTATCCTTGTCGTCTGCGATTGTATAGTAACCTACCATCTGATGAGCCATAGGGATTGACAGCAAATCCTGGGTCACTTTCTTCCAATCGCGAACCACGATATTGTTAAAGTCCTCCCAATGGAACCAGTATTCTGGCTTGAAATTCTCCTCGCACCCAGGATTAGCAAAGAATAGCGTCTCCTCCGGGGTCATCGCCACGAATATCTGGATCAATGAGAATATACCGCTGGAGAACACTCCTTCATGCGTATAGCGCTTAATCTGGTACACAGCCTGAGACACATCTACGCGTGAGCGTTTCAGTTCGATGTGAATGACCGGCATCCCGTTTATTAGGAGCATGATGTCCCCTCGGCGGTTGCCTGCCAGATCGTTGCAAGCGCGGAACTTGGGCTGACGGACTATCTGGTAGCGGCTTTGACCGGCGCAGATCTCCTTGGCGTCAAATATCTTCAGATACACTTCCTGGCCGCAGTTGGAGGCATCGGGATTGTCGCGCTTGACAATGACTTGCTCGCCGTTGATGAACCGGTTTGTATCGAAAGGTGACGAACAATTGTTTACCTGTGCGATGACCTGGTGCATCTCTGTCGGAGTGAGTGGCGCGTTTCCGAGCCTGTCGATCTCACGGTTGTTAGCATAAAGGATGTCGGCCCAGTTCTGGACGAGCTGCTCCTCTGTAGGGTACATTATCACATCATTCTCGCCCCATCCGTGCTGTCGAAGGAGTTGAATGAGGGCCTCTTCAAAATCGCTTTCCTTGATAAAGGGCTGTATCTGGTCGTGTATGGATTCCATAAGTTTTGTCTGTAAGTGCAATAGGGTTAGTGTTATACGAACATCACGTCAAGACAGGCGGACTTGATCTGTTTCAGCTTTTCGAGACGCTGTGTCTGAATGGCGATCTGCTTGTCAAGATTTGTGAAATATGAGGCAATCTTCCGTTGCTCGGCGATTTCTGTCGGGACTAAAATATTTATGTCCAAAAAATCGTCTGCACTAATATTTAATAAACCATGATTTCTTGCCCCTTCTGCGGCTCTCATTGCTACTTCTTTATGCCACAAATTAGTTTCAAAAAAAGATATAGCATATTCATGTGAAATGAAAGCATCCAGTTCAAACACAATATATAATGTTGACAATGCTCCCATTTTATATTTATCTAGTCTTTTTACGGATCCCCACGGATATCCGTTGGAGTAGCTCTTGTTATAGGCGAACTCACCTCTTTTTATGAGATAGTACCCTCTCAAGTTGGAACTGGCCACTACATTGTTAAAGAATGATGTTTGCGAGACAATACCATTTTCGGAAGATATGGTAATAGGGAGAGTAGTCTCAAGATTAGAGTTTTTCCTTGTTATTCTTTTGGCGTATTTACTAAGTTTCTCTTTTTTCCACTCACCTTCAAACCCTTTGAAGCGGACTTTCGGAACAGTCTCGCCCTCGGCGGGGAACATCGCCTGAAGCGACGCCTCCTTTACCTGCCTGAACGACGCGATCTTCTTCTCAGTGGCCTTGATAAGAGAGTCAAGACTACTGAAATACTGGGCGATGGATTGCTGCTCATCATGCGAAGGTACAAGAAACTCACTTTCTGAAACAAGAGCCCAATCAGAACGCGGCATTTTTGAGCCACAAGATATATTTGCCACACGCATAAAACGCGGTGTAAAAATTAAAAATAGCAAGAACCTTGGAAGCACGCTCACAGACCTAAGAACCCAAAAATCGCCTACTGCAATGCCGCTAAATTCAGGCAAATAGATATTTAATAGATATGGGCGCAGCTTTCCGAAGAGAATATCGTTCGCAGAGAAAGCGATGCCTTTCTTATGCGTGTGTTTCGTAAAAATATCCTTATTTAAGGCATTTTCTCCAGAAATAATATCTTCATATTCTATGCATGGTAAATTTCTGTAATTTGCTAATATGCTAATTCGTTCTGCAATGTTCAAAAATGAAGTTATTTTCCATCCCCCATCAAATCCCTTGAACCTGATTCTCGGCACATTCATTTTCTTGTCTCCGTTATTCATGTCCAAGCCCTCCGATAAGTTCTTTCAATCCAGCGATAGCATATTCATCGCCGGTAAGTTCAGGAACGAGTTCCGCCAACTCACTCTCCGATTCCTTCAACTGCTCCTCAAGTGACTTGTATGACACGGCGTATTTCTTTGACAAATCGGAGATCTTCCTCTCCAGATCTGTCAGCGCCGAATGAAGTGTTTTTTCTATGCCGTGACAGATAGGCTCAATCCACTCCTTGTGCAGGAACTGCTTAATTTCGTCATCGGAAAGATTCTCCAAAGCATTTACGGTAAGTGACTGAAGTTCGGATTCTTCGCTCTTGATAAGTTTTTTGGTTTCCGTCTGTTCCTTCCATAAAGCGACAATCTTTTTCAGCTTGTCCTTGGTCTCAATCTCCAGCTCGTCGCCTTTCTTCTTGGCATCGGCATTCACTCTTTTCTTGTCAAATTTTTCGTTGTCGTCGTCGAGGTATGCCTCCTGCTCATCCTCGGTGAATCCGTCACGGATTTCGTCAAGTTCCGCATCGATGTCTTCAAGCCGATTTCTCTTTGCGACAAGGCTGTCCAATTCTGATTGGAATTTATCGCGCTGAACCACCTCAAAAGGTATTATCCTACCCTTAAGTCCATCTGGCACCTCGACTTCATTGCCATCCTTGTCCTTCTTTGTCTTGAAAGCCTCATCCGCCACTCGGCACGCATTAATACCCTCCGTCTGAATGACTTCTATATCTCCACTCACGGTTTTCCAATTATCTGAAAGTGCTTGATAGGCTGCATACCTATCCACAAGAGGGACATTCTGAAGCCTACGGAAGATTTCACTAGAAATCTCGTCAACGACAGCAAGTTCCCTCACTGATTCGATACTATCAATAAGTTTGCTATGGAGCATGTCAGCAAATCCGGCGAATTGCCTATTGAAGTGGACATTCAAACAAGCCACATCAGAATTGGCCTGTATAGCCGCTCCTACATCCTCGACCTTAAGTTGAGAGTATGGCCTATCAGCATCTTCGGCAAAAAGTTCGTTCCGAAGGCTTGGAAGAGCTTTCCACCAGTTTTCCAGGGCATCAATCTCTGAATTCGGGATACCGCCGAACAGGGTCGCATAGATGTCGTACTTCTCGGCCGGCTCACTGGAGTCCACATAACGAGGGATATTGAGATTGTATCCGTTTTTGCGGATTTCGTCTCGGCTTACTCTTCTGGAAAATCCGTCAATCTCCGCCCTGTCGCGCACGGTGTCAGCTATCTTCTTGATGTCGCAGTCACGAAGCTTGTTGCTCTTTCCATCTTTGACGAAGCTCTTCGATGCGTCTATGATGAGCACGTCATCATTGCTGCGTTGCTGCTTCAGAACCATTATCAATGTCGGTATGCTTGTGCCGAAGAATATGTTAGCAGGGAGACCTATGATGGCATCGATATGGTTCTTCTCGATGAGCTTGCTCCTGATTTCACCTTCGCTTCCGTCATCCGGCGAGCCGCGGAACAGCACTCCGTGAGGAAGTACGATTGTCATGATGCCGTTGGCGTCAAGATGGTGGAGCTCATGAAGTAGAAAGGCGTAGTCCGCCTTGGATTTCGGTGCGATGCCGTAATCCTTGAACCGTGGATCCATTGCGGCGCCAGACGTGTCCCAACTCTGAGAATATGGCGGGTTACTGACTACTGCGTCCACGCGTAAAGGCTCAAGGCGTCCACTCTGAGGATCTGCCATAGGCCAGTCCTCGTCAAGCGAGTCGGCACAGCGTGTCTCTATGTTGCTCGGACTTATTCCACGCATCACGAGATTCATTCTTGTGAGGTTATATGTGTTCTCCTTCAACTCCTGGGCGTAGTATTTTACATGATTTATATCTGTCATGTGCTTTCCGACAGACTTGCCGATTGTGATAAGAAGGGAGCCGGAACCGCTGGTAGGGTCATATATCTGTATGCTTTCCTTATCCCTGTGATGATATGCGACAATTTCCGACATCACCTGCGCCACCTCGTGAGGGGTATAGAACTCACCGGCCTTCTTTCCTGCACTGGCTGCAAAGTTTGAGATCAAATATTCATACACATACCCGAGAACATCATAATCCTGCTTCCCATCCGTCGGTATGTCCTTTATCAGCTTTATGAGTTCCTTGAGAGCCTTGGTCTGGGCTGCCGGATTTTCTCCAAGCTTTTGAAGCCCGGCCTGCAAGGTCTTGAAGATTCCCTTATAGACATTGTCGAACTCAGTATTGACAAGCCTATCAAAAGCACCGAGGGCGACATTCAGGTCGGATGCGTTGAATGGAGTCTCGGGGAGAAGCCAGGTGGAGAAAAGATTCTTATATTCAATGAAGTATCCGATGTTCTTTTTGCAATAGTCAATCGTCTCCGCAGCATCTGGGTTATTATAATCCTCGACAAGGTAAGACAAGTCTTCATCTGTCCATCCCGCATGGCTCTTCAAATAGCTGACTTCATTGTCTGACAGAAATTTGTAGAATATGAGGCCAAGGATATAATCCTTGTACTCGTTAGCCTCAATCTTTGAACGCATCTTGTTCGCTGAAGCCCAAATGCGATTTGCCAGTTGTTGTTTGTTCATATTTTGTATTTTTCTATCTCGTCTTTCATGGTCGCTTTTTGCGTGACAATGCCGTCACGATATAGCTTTCATCGTCCTGCAACACTTCCGCACGGCCAAAGCCAGGAACATCACCCGATGATGCCACGCGTCATTTGCGGAATGCTTGCTACTCAACGCAAATATAGCAAATATCGCAACGCCCCCAACCTCAAGGGGCGGCAAAACGTCACTTCCCCGTACAAAAGCCTCACGCCATGCCCCACCCAAAAGATCGTCAGCCGATCCTATACGCGGCAGCCAAACATTTCGGGATTTTCGGCCCGGCTTTTTTCGTCTGATATTTACTTGCGAAAATTAACTATCTTTGGAAGTTGGACATTAATTCGCTACGGTTATGGAGAAGAAAAGGATAAAGTACCCGATAGGGGTGCAGACATTTGACAAGATAATCGATGGAGGCTACCTCTACATCGACAAGACAGGCTATGTCCACGACCTGGCGGAGAACTACAGCTACGTATTCCTCAGCCGACCGCGGCGCTTCGGCAAGTCCCTGCTCTCCTCCACCATCCACAGCTATTTCACCGGAGAAAAGGAACTGTTCGAGGGTCTTGAGGCCGGGAGGCTTAAGAAAGAATGGCCTAAGCATCCCGTGTTCCACTTCGACATGTCCACGGCAAAGCACCTTGACGAGGAGCAGCTGGAAAGCGAACTGAGCCTGAAACTCGACCGATACGAAGAAATTTACGGGAAGGCCGAAGACGAGACGCAGATCAACCAGCGCATCGAAGGTCTGGTGCACAGGGCTGTCAAACAGACCGGCGAGAAGGCCGTCATCATCATTGATGAGTACGACGCCCCGCTTCTTGACGTGATGAACGGACAGGAGAGACTAACCCCGATGCGCCAGATAATGAGGAACTTCTACAGCCCCATCAAGAGCCTCGATCC
>ERZ808262.608-NODE-608-length-15039-cov-21.934330_pt1 | contig 15039 bp, 16 predicted proteins | sample MGYA00520895_ERZ808262 | MGnify/ENA primary metagenome ERZ808262 (study PRJEB31516, sample SAMN03275588) | gut metagenome | biome: mammalia-associated habitat; material: feces | host: Papio cynocephalus | place: Kenya | collected 2012-08-02 ... | reverse complement strand
AAACCGAACCACCTAACGTCCTAAAAATGAAAGGGACGTTAGGATGGTAGTTTACATATGGACGGCCTTCGTGTCGTGGGCGACAGCGGAGCGAGAGCGGCACCCCAAGGGAAGCGCGATATCGGGCGCGTTGGATTACCTGCTGAAACGAAGGAAGGAACTGATGGCATATCTGAAGATCCCGATGATGCCGATAGACAACAACGCGTGCGAGCGCGGGTTCAAACCATTGGTGAAGGGCAGGAAGACATCCCTGTTCTTCCAGAATCTCATGGGCGCATGGCGGGCCTCGATGATGTACAGCTTCTTCGAGACGTGCTCGATGAATAACCTGAATCCCCAACAGTGGCTGACGTATGTGTTGGACCATATCAGGACCACCCCGGAGGAGCGGCTGCCGAACCTCCTGCCGCAAAACTTCGACAAGGACCTTCTGAAGCTTGTCTAAGCAAGGAAACCAATCAGAATAAATCAGGCGAATGCCTAATCGAATAGACTGCGCACCCCGCAGCCTTGGCACTGCTTTGTCAACATGGGCGTGCGGGGACGGTTACAATTAGTTTGGCAAAGGATCACATTGTGGATCCTGGTTCTAACTGAGTAGTTACTAAAAATCAAAATAATCTAAAAAAAATAGGTTTAATGAAACCGCTGAAAATCAGCGGCAAGCGTCAGCTTGCGGAAAAGTGGACGCGTACCTAACTTTTAGTGTGGTATTTTTTTACCGAAGTATTGAAAAAGTCAGATTGGATGCCTTCAATAATTACAAATTTAGTATGGAAATTCTTTGAAAGAATCGGAGCGCAGACTGTATCATTTATAGTCTCTATCGTTCTGGCAAGAATGCTTGACCCATCAGATTATGGATATATTGCCCTAGTGATGGTCTTTATCTCATTAGCTAACGTCATAGTCGAGGGCGGTTTGAATTCGGCCTTGATTCAAAAAAAGAAAGCAGACAATATAGATTTTTCCACAATTCTAGTTATGACATTATCTTTATCAGCAATAGTTTATACCATCTTGTTCTTTTGTGCACCTACCATAGGTGTTTTCTATAATAATCAGGAGTTGATAAAGGTTGTTCGTGTTCTTGGACTATCTCTTTTTTTTAATTCACTCAATTCTGTGCAGAATGCCTACTTGTCGAAGAATATGATGTTTAAAAAATTATTCTTATGCTCGATAGTAGGTGTGATAACATCTGGATTTGTGGGGATCACATTAGCTTACCTCGGGAAAGGGCTTTGGGCGTTGGTTGCACAAACCCTTACTTTGTCATTTATCACTATGATAGCGATGTGGATGTCAGTAAAATGGCGACCTCAACTTATCTTTTCAATAATAAGGTTCAAATCATTGTTCAGCTTTGGTTGGAAGATATTTTTGACGAATTTTATGACATCTATATTTGTAAATATACGTAGTGTCATAATAGGTAAATATTATAGTACCAGTAGTTTGGCTTATTTCGATAGGGGAAAAAGCTTACCATCTTTAGCAATTGACAACATCAATAGTTCAATACAATCGGTAATGTTTCCTATTCTTTCTGAGATACAGGATAATAAGCAAAATGTCCTTGAATTATTGCAGAAATCCACGCGGATGTCATCTTATGTAATCTTTCCAATTCTTATGGGTCTGATTGCTGTTGCAGAACCTTTAGTGAGAGTGCTGTTGACAGATAAATGGTTAGCAGTTGTTCCATATATTCAAATTTTCTGTATTAGTTTTATGTTGATGCCTATTCAGAATATTAATATGGTGGCAATTAAAGCATTAGGGTACAGCGGTACGACTTTGAAACTTGAAATAATTAAGAAAGTTGTTGAAGTTATTATTTTAATTATAAGTGTACGGATCAATGTTTTAGCAATAGCTTGGGGAGTCGTTTTGTATAATGCGATATGTGTTGTAATTAATTTGGCACCAACAAAAAAATTGCTTGGGTATGGATATCTCCAGCAATTTGCTGATGTAATTCCTTCTCTTATCCTCTCTTTAATAATGGGAGGTTGCGTCTACCTTATTGGATTTGTTCGGTTAAAACCTTTTTCTTTATTAATAATATCAATAATTTTAGGCGTATTAGTTTACATTATTCTGTCATCAATTTCAAGAAATGAATCTTATTTATTAATCAAAGAGAAACTTATTTCAATTAGTGTGAAATAACCAAGATAGTAATAAACTCTCAATATATGAAAAATGTTATGCTCGTCTTCGGCACTAGACCTGAAGCTATTAAAATGTGTCCTTTAGTCAAAGAGTTTCAGAAACATCTCGAAGACTTCAGAACTACAGTGTGTGTCACTGGTCAGCATCGAGAAATGCTAGACCAGGTACTCAAAATATTCGATGTTAAACCGGAATATGATTTGAACATAATGAAACAAGGGCAGGATTTAACGGATGTAACAGCTCGTGTTCTTATTGGTTTACGCGATGTCTTTAAGAAATGTAGACCAGATATTGTTCTAGTACATGGAGACACAACAACATCCACAGCGGCTGCTCTTGCCGCCTTTTATGCACAGATTCCCGTCGGTCACGTAGAGGCCGGATTGCGTACTCACGACATTTATAGTCCTTGGCCAGAAGAGATGAATCGGCAGATAACAGGACGTATTGCGACTTACAACTTTTCTCCAACTCAACTCTCTGAAAAGAATCTTCTTGATGAAAAAGTTCATGGCAAAATATATGTTACTGGGAATACTGTTATTGATGCTCTTCATATGGTAGTAGAAAGATTGAAAGAAGATCCCACACTCTCACAAGAACAGGATAAGGCCTTGTTAGAGTCCGGTTATGATGTTCATCGCCTTGTGAATAACAAGAAATTAGTCCTCATAACTGGTCACAGACGAGAAAATTTTGGAGAAGGGTTCATCCGTATGGTGGTGGCAATGAAGGATCTTTCTGAGAAATACCCTGATGTTGACTTTGTATATCCAATGCATCTAAACCCTAATGTGAGGAAACCGATTCATGAAGTGTTCGGTGAAAATCTAACACGCACGAATTTCTTTTTTATTGAACCGCTACAGTATCTTGAATTCGTCCATCTTATGAGTAAATCCACAATTGTCCTTACAGATTCTGGTGGAATACAAGAGGAAGCCCCAGGCCTAGGTAAACCAGTACTTGTTATGCGCGACACCACAGAGAGGCCAGAGGCGCTTTCTGCCGGTACTGTCCATCTAGTTGGAACAGACTACAATAAGATTGTATTTGAGGTTAGTACTCTTATCGAAGATAAGACCTCATATGAAAGGATGAGCAAATCAGTAAACCCTTATGGTGATGGACGGGCTTGTCAGAGAATAGTTGAAATCTTAAAAAAAAATTAAAATGCCATAGAATGAAAGCGTATATTTTCGCATTCCGATTTTTTAACTATGATGCAAAACGTCCAAATCTTGGAGGTACTCAGACATATCTTACAGAACTGTCCGAAGTGCTGTATTCGCAAGGATATGAGGTTCATATTTTGGATGAAAAGAGAGGTGTTTCAAGCAGGTCCCGATCTGGGGTATTTAATCATTTTACGGTTGAAGAATTCTTATATAAACATAATTTGAATAAGGCGTTTCATTCTTATTATAGGTCTCATACTGATAATAATACTATTTTTATTATAGGCGATGACGAACAAGCCATTTATCCTAAAGGAATTAAGAATCTGATTTCTATTCAGCATGGTATTGGTTGGGACTTTGAGAGAACAACAGGAAAGAAATCACTACGATATGTGTTTCCTATATACAAGTTAATAACTTGCCTTCTGAAAGTCTTTAAATTCTATAAAGGTTCAAACTATGTTTGTGTCGATTATAATTACTTTAATTGGTTAAGAACATTATATTACGTGCCAAAGGATAGGCTCTTTTGTGTAATTCCAAATTTTTCATCTAATCAACTTAGTAGCCAAGATATTGAGAAAAAACTGGACGAGGTTGTGGACTTGAAATCTTCGAATATTGTCTTTGCTCGTAGATTACAATGGTATCGTGGGGCTATTATTTGGGCAAAAGTTGTAAAAAGGCTTTCTTTCGAGTATCCATCACTAAAGTTTACTATTGCCGGTGAGGGCCCTTGCGAAAAAGATATTCACAGCATATTGAAAGATGTTCATAATGTAACCTTTACAAAATTTAATGCAGAACATAGTGTGGAATTTCATAAGAATTTCCAAATTGCAGTAGTCCCAACCATATATTCTGAAGGAACATCCTTGTCTGCATGTGAGGCAATGGCTGCGGGATGTTTGCCTGTTGTATCCTATGTGGGCGGATTGTCTAATATTGTAATAGATAAGTTCAATGGTCGCTCCTTTTTTCCGAATGAGGATGAGTTATACCGTACATTGAAGGAGGTTATTGAAATGGATATTGCCGAATACAGGAAAATGGTATTGCGAGCCTATGCATCCACAATAACTACATTTTCCAGAAACGTGTGGGCAGATAAATGGGTTCGTGTCATTAACAATATTAGCTCATCTATATGTTAACCACAATCAATCAAATAAAAGACAAACTATTGGTTATAGTATTCTTGTTGTACATACTTTCTTCATACGTGTGTCAGGAATCTCTTTTGCCATCAACAATCAATTCTTTGTTTTTAATGGCCTTTGTAGGGTTATCAGTTATTTACGCTATAAGAAATCCTTACGCTATAGATGAACATTTTTCTAGATGGTATTTTGTGTTGCTATTATACTCGTTATGTTCTGCATTATTAATGAATGAAAATGTGTTCCAAACGTGGTATCAAATGCTCGTTGTACTGATATTGACTTTTTGTCTATGTGTAGCAATAAAAAGCAAAGAAGCCTTAGACTCAATGGTTTTCGTATATGTACTTGCAGCTGTGTGTATGGGAATTTTAATCGTATCTTATAATCCGCAGTATCTCATAGATAATATTGAAGATCTTGATGGTGTTCGTTTGGGTGGAGATGAAACAGGGAATGCAAACATCTTTTCCGCTCTTATGATGTTTTCAGGGGTATTTGCGTCTTGGTCGGCATTATACAAAAGGAATATAACTATACAGGTATTCTCAATATTATCATTAGTGTTCATCTTGTACCTTATGGCACTGTCTGGTGGGCGAAAGACAATTATTGCTTTGGTCGTTTGTATGATGTTCTTCATTTGGAAGAAAGGTGGGCACAGTGGGAAAAAGAAATTTATAACAATCGTTGCGATATGTTCTGCGTTGTATCTTCTTGTGTATCTTGTAATAAATGTTCCGTGGCTTTATGATGTGGTAGGTAACCGTTTTGAGGGATTATTTTCTTTCATAACCGGCAATGGTGGCGATCAAGTTTCCAGTGATAGCACAAGAAAGAAAATGATAGATATTGGACTCAAAGGATGGACTCAAAGACCGATTTTTGGTCACGGTTTGGATTCTTTTAAATTTTTTAACAAAATCACGACAGGTCATATGTATTATTCTCATAATAACTATGTTGAGATGTTGTATGACTTTGGTCTTATCGGTTTTCTGTTTTACTATGTGTTCATATATAAGCTATACAAAAAACTATTATCACTGCCAGAAGAGTATAAAATTTATTCAATTTTAGGCATAGGAATTTTAATAGAGTTGTTAATGTTTGATTTGGGAGGTGTCTCATATTATATGAACGGTAATATGATTTTGCTATGCATCGTTTCATTGATTGCATATTCGTCATCCTTGTTTAAAAAACAATAATTATGAAGTTATCCATCGCTTTGATTACATGGAACAGGCAGGCACAGCTGATAGAAGCTCTCGACAGTTGTGTAAAATGCCAGCTTCCTCTAGACACAGAATTTATCATAATTGATAACGCCTCCTCGGACAACACCGCAGAATGCGTAAAGGAATTCTTTTCTGAAAATCATTTCAAGTATTATTATGAAAGAATGTCAAATAATCTGGGGGGTGGGATGGGGCGAAATGTGGCGTTTTCTAAATGCAGCGGGGACTATGTATATTTTATGGATGATGATGCATATGTGGATGTGGAGTCGAATTCAAATTTCTTTCTTAAAGGCATTGAACTTTTAGAGAGTCATCCTACATTGATGACACTTACAACACAGATTTATGATTTGCTCTGGCAGGCAAATAGGCTTTCGGACACTGGTCCTAAAATAGACGAATCCATAAAAAAGTGTTATATGATTTGTGGGGGCTCTCATTTTTTGAGACGTACTTTTTTTATGGGTACAGATCCATACTTCCCAAACAAATACGGATATGAAGAGTTGCAACCTTCTTTAAGAGTTGCCGATGCTGGTTTTTTGAATGGGTATACATCTGCCATAAGGGTTATTCATAATCCAAAAGTGAATAAATGGAACTTTTGTGATAAAAAAAACAAAGACACTCTTATTGCGGAAATCGCAAATCAATATGCAATTAAATCTTCTGTTTATCCTAGCTGCGTCTATTTAGTATGTAAAATAGCTTATATATTAAGAAAGATGCGACATCTTGATTATCAATATTTCAAAGAATGTGACCAAAGGGCAAAATCTATAGTGTGTAATTATGACTTTGGTAAGAGGATTAGATTGCGTACACTCTTCAATCTATTTTCTGATTTCGGTTTTTCTATTTTCTAAAACATGAAAGTCACTTTTTTTACAAATAGCATCGGTTTTGCCGGAGCTGAGAAAATGATGGCTTTTGTTGCAAACAGTTTGTCGGAAAGAGGCCATAGTGTATCGGTGATTAATTTTAACTCAATAGGTTCATATGTTAATGGCTATGTTCAATCGTTTCGGGAATCTATAACTGTCTACACCTATGGGGGTACGGAAACAGGTGAAATCCGTCGTCTTAAGCTTCTGCGTTTTGCGTTCAAAAAGTCGAAATTTCTAAAGCCTGATGTCCTTGTAAGTTTTACAACATTTCCCAACTATGTCGGTAAAATCATTGGAACGATTCTTCATATTCCTTCAATAATGTCTGAGAGGGGAGATCCTAATGTTACAATCAACAAAAAGAATTTGCACTCTCTGTTGGAATTATGCGTAATTAATTGTTCAGAAGGTGCAGTATTCCAAATACAAGGAGCTTCTGAATTCTTTGCGAAAGGTCTTCAGAGAAGAGGTATTATTATTCCTAATCCCATTTTTGTAAGCGAAAGAATTGAGATCGCACCTACAACGAACCGAGAAAAAAGTATAGTGAGTGTGGGGCGGTTGGATAATTTTCAAAAGCGCTATGATATTATGATAAAAGCCTTTGCGATATTTTCACAATCACATCCAGAGTATGTTTTAAAACTATACGGAGCTGGAATGGATAAGGATAACATACAGAGATGGGCTGTTGAAGCAAGTGTTGGATCCAAAGTAAAATTCATGGGGCTATCTAATAGTCCCATGAGGGACATCTGTAAAGATGGCATTTTTCTTATAACCTCCGACTTTGAGGGAATCTCCAATTCACTTCTGGAAGCGATGGCTATAGGTTTACCATGCGTATCAACCAACAGTTCGCCAGGAGGAGCTAGAATGGTGATATCAAATGGCAAAAACGGATTGTTGTGTCCTGCGGGAGATGCTTTAAGTATTGCAGGCGCTTTAAGCAGATTTGCTGACAATCCTCATATGGCAGACATGTGTGGTCAGAACGCTAAATCAGTCATTAATAGATTCGACCCAACCCAATTAATAGACAGGTGGGAGAGCTATATAAAACAAATAGTGTATGAGTATAATCAAAAAAAGTAACCACTCAGGTTAGTGGTCAATTTTTGGACCCGCAAAAAATCCCCTTACTTTAGACGGAAAAACGGAAGCAATGTACTGCATCGAAGACTTGGAGAGGTTCTATGTGGAGTACCAGAGCGAGTGGATGCCGCGTGGGATGACGATGCGTGCGTTCTGCGACAGGAACAACGGCCCCCTACAGGGTGATGGATAGTAAACTACCAGACTCGTTGTAACTATGAGCAAATTTAGAGAATTGTACAATGCGGATATTTCCCGCTATGGTGGCAAACCTGATATGTACATAAAAGTATTCCATTATCTGTACCGTAAAGCGACAGTGTTGACATTCGTCCCGATGAAATTATTATACAAGGCTCTGTTTCGTTTGTGGGCAAATCGCCGCAGCTTGGAATTATCTGTTAATCAACGAATTGGGGGGGGGCTATATATTGGACACGCTTATAATATAACAATCAACAGTAGAGCGATAATAGGATGTAACTGTAATATCCACAAAGGCATTGTGATTGGTCAGACGAATAGAGGCGCCCGCATGGGGACTCCAATTATTGGTGATAGGGTGTGGATAGGCATCAACTCTGCAATAGTCGGAAATGTGACCATTGGCGACGATGTCCTGATAGCCCCAAACAGTTTTGTAAACGTAGATGTACCTTCACATTCCGTGGTGTTTGGTAATCCGTGTGTTATCAAGCATCGTGATTGGGCGACACAAGGGTACGTGAATAATATTGTAGAATAAAACATCAAGAATATGAAAATCAAGAAATTGATCTGCTTGGTTGCATACTATGGCTTTGCCAGATATCTTCCGTCATCCACTAGTCCGATGACCCGGTGGGCAAGGACTGTCCGTCGTGTAATTTGTCACTCGATATTTACGCAATGCGGTGATAATGTGAATGTTGAACGTCGCGCAAAATTTGCGCTGGGGGGGGATCTTTATAGGCTCGGGCAGTGGTCTTGGTGTCAACTGTTCTGTTCATGGACCTCTCCGGATTGGAGATAATGTGATGATGGGACCTGATGTGACAATCCTTACGCAAACTCACAACATAGAAAGGATTGATATCCCGATGGGACAGCAGGGAATGAGAGTGTCTGAAGTTGTTATAGGCAATGATGTTTGGATTGGAATGAGAGCCATAATCATGCCGGGTGTCAAGGTTGGTAATGGAGCGGTAATTGGTGCGGGTGCTGTTGTCACCAAGGATGTGCCTGATTACGCAGTCGTCGGAGGAGTTCCAGCAAAAATCATACGATTCAGAAAATGAAAAATACTATGAATATGATAGCCGTTATAGGTAATTTTGGAGGAGGTAAGCCAACTGTTGATGGGCAGACTGTGAAAACGAGAGTCTTGACTGATACACTTATCAATATATATGGAAAGGAAAACATATTGGTATTTGACACATTTGGTGGAATCAAGACACTATTCAAGGCACCTTTTATTGCGCTTATGGCATTGGCAAAGTGTCGTAATGTGGTGATACTTCCGGCTCATAATTCCATACGTGTTTTTGTCCCATTATTGACATTGTTTCAAAAACTCTTTAAGGGTAGAAGGGTGCACTATGTTGTGATAGGCGGGTGGTTACCTGTATTCATCAAAACAAGAAGGCTTTTGGCGCATTGCTTGCGAAAAGTATATATGATTTATGCGGAGACTATTAGCATGGAAAAAGCTTTGCACAGCATGAATTTTATCAATGTGACATATATGCCAAATTTCAAGCCTTTGGAAATAGCGCCGGAAAGTAGTTTAGACAAGAAATTTTGTGAGCCATACCCCGTATGCACTTTCTCAAGAGTCTGGAGCATGAAGGGGATAGCTGATGCTGCTGAGGCTGTAATGTATGTGAATTCCAAGTCAGGGAGGATTGTATTCAACCTGGACATTTATGGAAAGGTTGAGGCAGGCGAGGAGGAATGGTTCTCATCCCTGATGGGGAAAGTATCCTCAGAAGTGAGGTATAAGGGAGTTGTTTCGTTTGATAAAAGCGTGCAAGTGCTTAAGGATTATGCGTTTATGGTATTCCCTACGAGGTGCCCAGGAGAAGGGATACCAGGAACGATAATAGATGCTTATGCAGCAGGTCTTCCGGTTGTGTCTTCTCTTTATCCAAATTTCTCAGAGATCATTGATGAAGGCGTGACAGGTTTCGGATATGAATTCGGCAATGTTGAAGCACTTAAGTCTCTGCTATTGAGGATAGCAATGAATCCAGAGATGATTCTTTCACTCAAGAAGAATTGCATAAGGAGTGCTTCTAAATATCAGCCGAAAGAGGTCGTAAAGATTCTCACTGACAACTTTTAATTACAGAGTGCTTTTATCAGTATATTGAATCTATGCAAGACTACGGATTAGTATCAATAATCACCCCCACTTGGGCGTGTGGTGGTTTTATAGGTGAAACCATTAAGAGTGTGCTGGCTCAGACATATTCAAACTGGGAATTGCTGATTCAGGATGACTGCTCGACTGATGGCACCGCCGATGTGGTGAAGCCGTTCGCTGAGTCGGATTCCCGTATTAAATATGAGTGCAATCCGAAAAACTCCGGGGCGGCTGTTACCCGCAACAATGCGCTTCGCAGGGCTAAGGGGCGGTGGATGGCTTTTCTTGACTCTGATGACTTGTGGCTGCCGGATAAACTTGAACACCAGTTGAGATTTATGGTGGAGAATGACTATGCTTTTACCTATCATGAATATTCGGAGATAAGTGAATCGGGCGAAGATTTGGGTGTTTATGTGTCGGGTAAAAAGAAAGTATCAGAGTTTGACATGTTCGCTTGTTGTTGGCCTGGATGCCTTTCCGTGATGTATGATGCGGAGAGAATAGGCCTTATTCAGATAAAGGATGTGAGGAAGAACAATGACACTGCCATGTGGTTGAAAGTAGTGAGGAAGTCTCCGTGCTACCTGCTGAAGGAGAACCTGGCCCGCTACCGTCGCCGTGCGGTGTCGATTACCCCGAAGCCATTGTATAAGCGCATCTGGGCGCACTATCCGCTGTTCCGTGTCGCGGAGGGGATGAATCCGGTCCATGCGACCTTTTGGGTTATGATGAATGTGGTCGGGAATGCATTTAAGAAAATCTTCTATGTCAGAAGTGTTGATAACAATAGATAGGAACAGATATTCGTGAAAATTTTGTAATATTGCGGTTATGTTGTATTATTGCGGATAAGGTAATTGATACATGACTGTCAAATCATGAGAAAAAGAATAGAAATACACAACTTTGGGCCTCTTAAGGAGGCTGTTGTCGAACTTGGCCAGACAAATCTCATTATTGGATTGCAAAGTTCGGGAAAGAGCTGTGTGATGATGATGGCATGCTATTGTTCTTGGGTTGAGAAACGTATCATTATACGCCAGTCGCCAAAGGAATTTGAAGATAATGGCGTTTTCTTGAAACGGTTTGTTGATTATTACCACGTGAAAGGTTATGATAGACCTGAAACTGTCATCTCTTATCAGACCGGGTATATGAGTTTTACCTATGATAATAAATCGGGTGAATTTAAACATAATTGGGGGCGGCTGCGCTCTTCGTACAAACGCCCAAAGGTCTCTTATATCCCTGCAGAACGTAATTTGGTGTCACTGATTAATAATTGGTCGGGCCTTAAGACATCGTATTACAACATTATAGATTTTAAGGATGATTGGGACATTGCACGTTCCTTCATGAAAAAAGAAGATAACATCTTAGGTCTTGGTGTATCCTATGTTTATGATGAAAATTCTGGCAAGGATTCTATAGTAACACGAGATAAGTCTATTCTTGATATATCCAATACTTCAAGTGGAGTTCAGTCTCTTGTACCGCAAATGGTTCTGATGGATTATCTATGTAATGGAATAGATAAAGATGAGAAGGTCTCTAAGGAACGTTCTTTTTCTGATAAAGTGATAGTTCAACATCTTTTGGAGTATCTTTACCAGAAGCATAATCATTCAGAGAATGTTGATGGAGCCTTTAGTGAATTGGATGTTGTAAACGTTGAGGGCAAGGATTTTTTGTTCCGGTCAAAGAAAGAGGCTTCCGCTTTTAAGAAGGATGTTAATGGTCTATTAATGACGCATCACGCTGAAATATTCCTTGAAGAGCCGGAATGCAATTTGTTCCCCACAACGCAAAAACATCTTGTCGATTGGATTGCGGAACAGTGCAAAAGGCGGAATCACCGCCCTTTCTTCTGTATCGCTACTCATAGCCCTTATGTCTTGACTCACATTTTGCACGAGGAACTAGATGATTTTCATCTCTTTATTACTCGTGATGTTGGAGAAGGCAAGTACGGTGTGTATGAAGCAACAGAAAAAGACAAGCAGGAGATTTTCGACAATGGTTCTGATGCGTTTTTCAATTTAGATGTATTTCATGACTGATGGCAAGGCAAGAGAACATATACCCTGAATGCAATGTTGACACTAACCTTCTTGGATATATTGTCGGAGGCTATGTGAAGCATAAGGGGTGTTGTAATGAGGTTATGAAGGTTTTGAATACAACAGACCAGTTTGCCATAGGTGTCATTGATGAAGACAAGAGACAACCTACTATAGATAGTGGTTTTGTAAAGTATGAGTTTAAGTCTCAGTACATGAATCCTCATATATCTTTCTACCCTCACAAAGACGGGAAGCGGTTCTTGTTCAAAGTCTATAAGGCAATGGATCAATTTGTATGGGATGCGATTAAAGAAATGGGGGCGGATTTGCGAGATATCGGTTATCCTTCTGATGAGAAAGCATTTCGAAAAATCACAAAATTAGAAGACTCGTCAAAGAATCCTAAATTGCGCTGTCTTTTCGATATGATTAAGGACTATCCTGAATTCGTCTCTTTCCGTAATACCATTAAGTACCTTGTAAACGCAAAGTATAATGTGAATGTGGAGATTGCTAAACAGTTCTTTGATGGACGATTAACTACTGTTGATTTAAACCAGCACTTACATCGTTAAGCAGTAGGAAACCAATTTCGGTCAAAATAATAAGGCAACTATCGCATATTAATTAATAATGAAACGCCTGTTTGACGTAGTGGCCAGCGGTCTTGGACTGTTGGCCTTGAGTCCGTTGTTTTTGTTTGTCGCAGTCTGGATTAAGTTGGACTCTCCGGGGCCGGTGTTCTACCGGCAGGTGCGGGTTGGGAGGCACAATAAGGATTTCAGAATATTCAAGTTCCGTTCGATGAGAGTCGGGGCGGACAAAGGGAGTCTTGTGACTATAGGTGGCCATGATCCACGTGTGACCCGAAGTGGGTACTTCATCCGCAAGTTCAAGATTGACGAGCTGCCGCAACTGATCAATGTGTTCATCGGGGACATGAGTCTTGTGGGACCTCGTCCTGAGGTTCGGCACTATGTTGACTACTGGACTCCGGAGCAGATGCATGTGTTGGATGTGCGTCCTGGCATCACGGATCCGGCTTCGATCAAGTTCCGTAACGAGAACGAGCTGATGGAGAAGGCGGAGAATCCGGAGGACTACTACATCAATGTGATCATGCAGGAGAAGATCAAGTTGTATTTGGAGTATGTGAAGAATGCGTCATTCTGGTACGACATCAAGTTGATTTTCAAAACTTTCCGGGTGATCATAACTGAACGATAGTGTTATTATATTCGTAAATAAATCAATTGGTTATAGGCGCTGGCTTTGGCTTGGCGCTTTTCTTTTTGTTGTTTGGGTTAAACAGAATCATTATTATGTCAATGAAATTACGCAATGTGCCTTTCAGCCCGCCTGACATGACGGAGGCTGAGGCGAATGAAGTCCGTGATGCTATTTTGAGTGGGTGGATCACCACCGGGCCGAGGACAAAGAAACTTGAGAAGTTGATTTCTGAATATGTCCATACAGAAAAGACCGTGTGCCTTAATTCTGCTACAGCGTCTATGGAAATGGCTCTTCATGTGCTTGGTGTCGGCCCGGGAGATGAAGTGATTGTCCCTGCTTACACCTACACGGCTTCCGCTTCTGTGGTCGCTCACGTTGGCGCTACTCTTGTCCTGGTGGATTCGCAGAAAGACAATGTCGAGATGGATTACGAGAAACTTGCCGGTGTGATTACAGAACGAACCAAAGTCATTGTACCTGTGGATATTGCTGGAATCTGTGCGGATGTTGACAAGGTTCGTGAAATAGTGACACGCCCTGAAATTATGGCTAAGTTCCACCCTTCCAATGATATTCAGAGAATGATTGGGCGGATCGCCATTTCAAATGACTGCGCGCACTCGTTTGGAGCGTTTCGTCACGGTAGGATGGCTGGAGAGATCGCTGATTTCAGTTCGTTCTCATTCCATGCGGTGAAGAACTTTACTACAGCTGAAGGTGGTGCAATGACCTGGAATCTGCCGTTCGGAAATGAGAAGGTGGAACGTCAGCAGGTATATTGCGGAAGCCCGGTTCCTTTCGTTGAAGGAGAGACATGGAATGAGTTCATATACCGCCTGTCACAGCTTTTCTCACTTCATGGACAGAACAAAGACGCCCTTGCGAAGACCAAACTCGGTGCTTGGGAATATGACATCATCGGTCCATGGTACAAATGCAATATGACCGACATCATGGCCGCTCTTGGATTGGTTCAGTTCGAGCGTTACCCTAAGATGCTTGAAAAGCGCCATGAGATTGTAGGTCTCTACAATGCGGCCATAGACGTTCTCAATTCGGGGCTGGATGCCGATCATCAGGTTGCATATTTGAATCATAGGTCTAGTGATCATTGTTCGTCCCATCATCTATACCTTGTTCGTCTTCAGGGACGTACACGTGAGGAGGCTAACAAGGTGATTGAACAGATGGCCGAACGTGGGATTGCCACCAACGTCCACTACAAGCCACTTCCGATGATGACCGCCTATAAGTCTCTTGGCTTCGACATCGCCAACTTCCCGAATGCCTATCGTCTGTTTGAAAACGAGATCACTCTTCCACTTAACACCAAGATGTCGATGGAGGATGCGGAATATGTCATAGAGAATTTCGTAGACATTGTGAAGAGTCTCTAAACGATGATTACAAAAGAACTGATAGACAGAATTGCCGATTTCATCGAAATGGAGCACCGCTCCTGCTCGATGGATCTCATTACTCCGGAGTACGTCGCCCGCTCCCTCCAAATCGACTATGAGGATGCCGTAGAGGCTTTAGGGGTTCTGAAGAAGTGAGTGGTTGGTATATTCCTATAGAGTACGTTTGAACACTATTGCCTCCACACTATCTAATGTGAGTTTATAGCATTCTGTTATAGCAT
>ERZ808262.607-NODE-607-length-15064-cov-15.590712_pt1 | contig 15064 bp, 13 predicted proteins | sample MGYA00520895_ERZ808262 | MGnify/ENA primary metagenome ERZ808262 (study PRJEB31516, sample SAMN03275588) | gut metagenome | biome: mammalia-associated habitat; material: feces | host: Papio cynocephalus | place: Kenya | collected 2012-08-02 ... | reverse complement strand
CTCCGACCAGACAAAAGACACGGACAATGCTTTCCGTGTCTTTTTGTCTACGAAGTGGTTAGACTGAAACAATAAACCACGGATGCGAGAAAAACACATTTGTCACAAAAATTTTGCGAATTTCATACATAATTTTTTGGCGAAACAAAAAAATTTTCAAGCGCAAACAAATAATGATTTTATAGGACAAACGTATCGCAAAATGTCGGTTTTTGAAAAAAATTAATTTTTATGTCGAAAAATTGTATAAAATTTATTGACCTTGTTGTTTGCTAGTGCTAAATTTTCAAATAGTATAAAAGTTTCACATAATTTAAAACGACAGGGGGATTATTATGAGAAATTCAGGCTCTGCCGTCTTTGGACGGCTTTTTTTATTTGCTTTTGCGGCAATTATTATCGGTCTGAGTGTTGTGAGCTTTAGCGGCTGCGGTAGCCTCGAAAATGACGATTCGAGTCAGCCAAGTGAGTATTTTATTACTTTTGTTTTGAATAACGGCGAAGATAACGTCGTATGGCGCAAAGGCAACGATTTGCCAACGCCAACCAAGGTAGATTGCGAGTTCTTGCACTGGTGCAAAGACGAAGAACTCACCCTTAAAGCCGATTTGGATTTTGAAAATTTAATTCTCGAACAAAACTTAACTTTATATGCAAAATGGAAAGAGTTTATAGACCTCGAAGGCGTGGTTTTTGCTGACGTCACTTGTGTTTACGACGGTGAAGCGCATTCCGTAAAAGTGGACGAATCGACCTTGCCCGACGGTGCGACGGTCACGTACGAGGGCGAAAATTCTTTTGTCAACGCAGGCGAATACGTCGTTACCGCAACGGTGAAAGCGGACGGCTATAAGGATCTTGTAGTAAGCGCGACTTTGAAAATCGCGAAAGCGAAACTTGTCGGAATCACGTTCCCGAAAGGAGAAGTTGAGTGGGACGGAAACAAGCATAGTGTATTTATAAATTATGCGAGCGGCGAATTGCCGAGCGAAGTCAAAGTCACCTATGACGGAAACGGACAAGCGGAAGTCGGCAACCACACGGTTACGGCAAAATTCGAGGTGAGCGACAATTACGAGCCTATAGCGGATATGACGACGTTGCTCGTCATAAAAGAAAAATATTTTAACGTCACTTTCGACGACGGAATTTCAGACAAAATCATACTCAAAGTTGCGCACGGTCAAACGCTTACGGACATTCCGAATCCTACGCCAAAAGACGGATATTCTGCGCGTTGGAACATCGAAAATTTTGAGAACGTCCTTGCCGACGTCAATGTTAAAGCGATTTATACGCCGATAGAATACACTATTTCTTTCATATCGGACGATAGCGTCGTGGCGACGAAGAAGTATAACGTGGAAAAGTCCGTCGATTTCGACAATATTTCAAAACAGCATTACGTTTTCAAAGGTTGGTACGACAACGAAAACTGTTCGGGCGAGAGCGTAACGAAACTTCCTGTCGGCAATTTCGGCGATAAAAGGTTTTATGCGAAGTGGTCAGCCATCGAGTATTTCGTGACCTATCACGTTTACGGCGGCACGAACGCCGAATCGAATACGAATTGCGAGGGAAGATACAAATATACCGTCGAAAGCGATTCGCTGTTGCTCGGCGCACCGCTAAAATCAAACTATACGTTCGGCGGTTGGTACGTGAATGAGAATTTCGAGGGCGAACCCGTTGCGATGATAGTTAAGGGCGCAAGCGGAAACATCGACTTGTACGCAAAATGGATTGCGTGCGAGTATAGCATAACGTACGACTATCGCGACGGCGAAAGTTGCGACAATCCGCTGACTTACACTGTGGAATCCGAGGACATTGCTCTTTCCGCTTCGCGCAAATTCGGTTACGATTTCGTCGGCTGGTTTGACGGCGCGGGCAACAAAATCGAAGTTATAAGAAAAGGCAGCAGCGGCAATCTGACTCTGTACGCCGAGTGGTCGGCTATTGAATTTTCCGTCATTCTAAACGGTGCAAACGGCAGTTATTCGACAACTTTGACATATACTGTCGAAAACGAATCCGTGACTTTGCCGAAAATTACGAGAACGGGTTATACGCTTGCGGGTTGGTTTGACGAGGACGGAAATAAATACGAAACCGTGTCGGGTTCTGCGCAAAAGAATATCTCGCTCACGGCAACGTGGAACGCCGTTTCGTATGCGATAACCTACGAATACGACGGCGGCTCGCAAGTCGACAATCCGACTTCCTATACGATAGAGGACGAAATCGTTTTTATTGCTTCCGAAAAAGACGGCTACGTTTTCGACGGTTGGTTTAACGGTGAAAACAAGGTGGAAAAGATAGAAAAGGGAAGTTACGGCGACGTTACGCTAACCGCACATTGGACGAAACGCATTATAAAATCTGATTTTGTCATCGTAAACGGTGTTCTAATCGGGTATACGGGTGCAAATTCGTCAATTACCGTTCCTTCGAGCGAGGCAGGGCAGACGGTGACTTCGGTTGCGGCAACCGCATTCGACTCGGTGCGCGCGTCGGTCACGCAAATAGTCATAGAGGAAGGCGTGCAAAGCATTGAAAGAGGCGCGTTTGACAGAATGACGAATCTCAAAACTCTCTCTATACCGTCCACGATTTCGACGTTGCACAGAGGTATGCTCAAAGATTGCGCTTCGCTTGAAAATTTGACGATTCCGTTTGCCTCGTTCGTCACCGAGCAAAGCATCAACGACGTTGCGACGGACGAAAACGCCGCACTTTTTGCAACGCCATACGAAGACACGAGTTCGCAATGTTATGCACTCGGTTTTACATATCTGTTCGGCAGACCGGCAAACGAGGATTTGCTGTCGAAATATACGAACGTAAACGGATATTACAAAGATGCCGTTAACAATGCGGTGTCGCAAATAAATTCCGCAATCGATTCTTGGATTCCTAATTCGCTCAAATACTTGACAGTACTCGGCGGCAGTATTTTGAAGAAAGGCTTTGCCAATATCAAATCGTTGCAATACGTCGTTTTGAAAAACGTATCCGTCATCGAACAGCAAGCGTTTATAAAATGCAGCGGACTTAAAGAAGTGAAAATAGAAAGCGAAAAAACGGCTTTTGGCAGTGCGGTGTTTTCAGACTGCTCGTATATGACGATATACGTCGAATCTCAAGCGCAAAAGAAAGCGTTAGATACGCAAATAGAATCGCTTGATAGCGTTGAATGCAAGGTTGCTTCAAATTGACATTTGTGCTATTATACCTGTGAGGTGACGTATGAACGCATTGACACTTGTACATAACGCAATAAAAGCATATTTGCCAAAGGGCGGCGTTGCGATAGACGCAACGGCGGGGCGCGGCTACGATACCGCGTTTTTGTGCGAACTCGCGGGCGAAAACGGCTCGGTTACGGCTTTCGACGTGCAAAAAGACGCAATAGACAGCACTCGCGATTTGCTCGAAAGCAAGGGACTTTCGGCGCGTTTGATTCTCGATTCTCACGCGAATATGGCAAATTATTTTGAAAAAGAAAGCGTGGATTGCATAGTGTTCAATCTCGGGTATCTGCCAAAGGGCGATCACCGCGTTTTCACCCACTTTGAATCCACGAAACAAGCCGTCGAGAGCGGACTCGAATTGCTCAAAAGAGGCGGACTTATGACGGTGAGCGTGTATTACGGCGGCGACAGCGGATACGAGGAAAAGGACGCGCTCCTGCCGTGGCTCAAAACGCTCGACGACGAAAAATATCAGGTTCTGGCGACGTTCTTCTACAACTGGAAAAAAGATCCGCCCATCCCGTTTTTTATAATCAAAAATTGAAAATACTCGATTAGAATATCGAAAACCATTGCAATTTTGCAAAAATACGCTTGCTTGAAAAGAGGATAATATGAACGATACCCACAAGAAATACAACGTGCTTTTCGTTTGCTCGTCAAACGTGTGCCGAAGCCCTTATTGCGAGTTTATGCTCAGACGAATGATTGAAAACGACGAGGATTTGAAAGGCAGAGTGGAAGTGCACTCGTCCGCCGTGTTCAACAAGAGCAAAAGCATATTCCCCAAAGCCGTCAATATTCTCAAACGCGAAGGTTTCCCCGAAAGCGAGATTCTCGCGCACAAACCCTCTTTCAAAACCGACAAAGAGAGGTTTGAAAACGCCGACGTCATCATCGGAATGTCGCGTATGCACAAACTTTTGACCCCTCGCAAGTATCGCTCGAAGTATATTACGCTTTCCGAAGCCGCCACCGGCAAGTATTCCCCCGTCCCCGATCCGTTTTTGGCTACGTCGCAAGCAGAGTATGACAAGACTATGAGTGTATTAAAAAATTATGTTGAGCAATATTTTATTAGATTAAAATCTGCACTCAATCGAAGACGGAACGCGAGCCGCAACGGCGGCGAGAAAGCGAACGCCGAGCTTGACGGATAGTACAAGCGACTGCGCCGTTTGGGTGCGAAGCTGGCGCACAAAGCGCAGTGGCATAAGTAGAGAAATGTCACTATCTATGCGAGTGCTGAGTGTTGCCCCACGCGAAGCGGACGCCGTGGGTTCCCTCAAATTTATGCAGAGGGGGAACGGCGGTGGGGGAAACACGTGAGGAAGGGGAAAATTTTAATTCAAGATTCACGCGCTACACCATTGTAGAGAAAGAACTAAACACGTTGAGAAATGGGGAAGTTTTAATTCAAAATTCGACAACAAAAACAAGTTTTTGTACAATTAAAATTCAGGTGTCGATTATCAAAAAAAATATTTAGAAAAATTTAAGGTTGGGCACGCTTTTGGGGATTGACTTATATAACCGCTTTATATTAATATTATTGCAAATCAAACAGATTGTATCGCAATGCTCGCAGTCGCAAACCGTTTGCGAGATGTGCAAAATCTTATATTGTTGTAGCAAAAAAACGATTGACCATTCACGTTTGCAATCGAGATTTCATATCAAGGATTGTATTTTTTTAGGGTGAGAAGATGAGAAAATTTGTATGTGTTTCGCTTATAGTCGTGTTGCTTCTGACAAGCGCGGTGCTTTTCGTTGCTTGCAACAAAGAGGAAGAAGTTGCGTCTACCGGCGAATTTTTGAAAGACGTGGCAAACGTTGCGACGAGACCGAGCGATTTTGATTCGCTTTTCGACGCCGCCGCAAAATCCGCTATAGAAAAGGGCGTTGCCGAAAGCGCAAAAGCGGACGACGACGAAACTAAAGACCAAGACGCAATCAAAGACGCCGTTATGCTTCTTTACAATACGGCAAACAATTCCCGACTCAACAACGAACATCAGAAAAAAGGCGTATCGCTTATGGTTCAACGCTCGCTCGGCGGAAACGAACAGGGCAGAGTGTATATGAACGGTTTTACCTTGCAAAGCGGCGGAAAATGGTACTATCAACTCGCTTCGCAAGCGGCAAAGGGCGACGTTGCGGGTTTTGAAACAATCGCAAAAATTATGAGCCCTATCGCGGGCAATTTGCAAGTTGCATACACGCTTGACAGTCAAAAATACAATTACGCTTACATTATGGGTACTGCAACCCAAATGGATTGCACTTCCAACGTATTCCCGTATGCAAGTTTCATCATCCCCAAGGGCGACGAACCCAAAGAGTACGAGAGTTTCGACGCGTACAAGGCGGAAAGAAACTGCCGTGACGGTCAACTCGAACTCAACAATATGCGTATCTATCGCGAATTGCTCAAGGATTGCCAAATTTCCTACGATTCCGCAAAAGGTTGCTATTCCGTTACGTTCGCAATCGACTGCGAAAACGGCGATGAGGAACTTCTCAAAGACTTCCAAGCCAACTCTCGCCTCGACCTCGACATCGGCGTAAAATCCTTTACGATTAACAATACGATAAGCGGTTGGCGAGCCGAACTCGAAGTGTGGGACAACGGCTACGTCAGAGCGTTCCGCTCGTACGAGGACTGGGCAATGATCGTCAAAGTCATCGGTATGAACGTCCCCGTCGAATCTCACCCCTCAAACGAGTTCGTCTACGTCTGGAACACCGACGAAATCGTGAAAATCATCTCGCAGGACACCCGTCTCGAAACGACGCTTCGTTCCAACACTCTCGCACAAGACAGCGTGAAAGTCGAAAAGTGCATCGATTACTATGCAAACATTGCTCAAAACAACAGCGAATTTGTCTTTGACTGGTTTACGTTCAGTCTTGCGCTTGCAGGCAGTGTCGTCGGCGCAATCATTATAGTTGCAATCGTCCTCGCCATTCTTTTCAAGAAAGGCAAACTTCCCAAACTTCAAGCGGCAATCGAACGCGACAAAGCGCGTCGTAAGGCTATCAAGGCGCAGGATATTGAGGATAAGGCTGAGAAGAAAGAACTTAAAGAAGAGAAAAAACAGCGCTAAATCGCGCCTAACTTTGGACGCGATTGACATGCGTAGCAATCGCTATTCCGTCACTTCGTTCCTTACAGAGGCACTCGTTCGTCAACTCATTTACGATTAGTAAATTAGGGTTGTCGTCCGAGTGCCTCTTTCTCGTTATGCATCGATTTATCGCAGTTTTTTAGCGTGTTCGAAGACGAGAAGAAACCGCCGTCCGCGAACTTGCAGAGCGGACTTATTAACGAACACTTATTCGAAGTTTACTTATAAACGGTATGTGCCTATTCGTAGACGGAACGCGAGCCGCAAGGCGGCGAGAAAAGCGAACGCCGAGCTTGACGGATAGTACAAGCGACTGCGCCGTTTGGGTGCGAAGCTGGCGCACAAAGCGCAGTGGCATAATGAGGGAAATGCCCCTATCTATGCGAGCGCTGAGTGTTGCCCCACGCGAAGCGGACGCCGTGGGTTCCCTCAAATATATGCAGAGGGGGAACGGCGGTAGGGGAAACACCTGAGGAAGGGGGGAAGCTTTAATTTCAAGTATTTTGTAGAGAAATAACAAATCCTTGACAACCTTCGATACAAACTATAAAATAATATAGTGCTGTCTTTTATTTGTATATCTTTTATATATTTAATCGATAGGCTTAAAATCTTTAATCTAAAAGGGTAGATTATGAAAAAACGTATCATTGCAAGCGTGCTTGCGCTCACGTTGATTGCAACTTGCGTGTTCACTCTTGCGGCGTGCAACAAAGGCGACGATCAGGACGTTCCCACGTCGTTTGAAATGCCTGTGGGCGCACGTCCCGATTATTCGGTTCTCGAATCCTTTGCGGCAAACAAGGCTATCATCGATAAAGGCGTTGCCGAAAGCGCGAAAGCGGACGACGACGAAACCAAAGACCAAGACGCAATCAAACAAGCGGTTATGGCTCTTTACACGTCCGCAAACGAAAGCAGAATAAACACTCCGTTGTCGCTTGTGGTGCAAGAGAGCGACGCGGGCATCGAGATGGCAAAGGTCATTATGCATTCGTTCAATCTTCGCAACGGCGACAAGTGGTACTATCAACTTGCAACGAGCGTACAACCTGCATCCGACGATCCGCTGTATAAGGTTATGGCGGCGGCAGCGGCGGCGTTTGCGGGGTATTTGAAAGTTGCATACACCAACGGCGACGGCAACTACTGGTTCTTTGCAGGCAAGGGCGCGGCGTATTCGTGCGATTGCTCCGTTCCGACCTTCCCGTATGCGAAATTCGAGATTCAGGAAAAGGACCATCCGTTCGAGAGTCCGCTCACGCTTGACGAGTTCAACAACAAAGTTCACGTTTTGAGCAACTCTATTCACGAAATCAACAATATGGACTTCTGCGCCGAAATCATCGCCGACAACGCTACGATAAAACTCGAAAACGGTCTCTATACGGTTGATTTTGCAATAGATATGGATTCGGACACCGAACTCCTCGAAAAGTGGTTTGCAAAGCCGCAAGAGGATATGAAAGAGGGGGGGCAAAAGATCAACTACTACAATTCCTACACGGCAACCCTTCAAATGTGGGACAACGGCTACGCAAAGTATTTTGAATCCCACGCCGACAGAAACGCAGGTACGGCAAGCGGCAAGCCCGTCGACAAATATAGTTACATATGGACGGAAGACGAAATCCTTAAACTCGTCGGACAAGACGTCGAGATTAAAGAAAAAGACAAGCATTCTCGCATAGAAACCGTCGATCAATACATCGAGGTGTATAGCAATCCCGACTACGTGAACACCATTCAACTCGGATTTTTCGACATTCTCGGAATCGTAGTTGGCTGCATTGCCGCAGTGATAATCGTTATCGTCGTGACTATCGAAGTGCTCGTCAAGAAAGGCAAACTTCCCAAACTCGCCGCAAAGCGTGAAAAAGTAAAACAAAAACGTCTTGCAAAGAAAGCGGCAAAGGAAGAAAAGAAAATCGCATTGATTAACAATAAAAATGTCGAAAACGCAAACGCCGAAAATACGGAATCTAAAAATGCAGAATCCGAAAGCGCTCAAAACGCGGACGAAGAATAAACGAATTTAATAAAGCCCCCATCTCGCAATGTCGAGATGGGGGGGGGTTTTTTTCTACAAGAGTGAACGGACGTGAACTCTAAATAACACATCACCCCTTCCCTTCGGGCTTTGGACTTCGGCGTTTGCAAGGCAATCCGCCTCGTTCGCTTTGGCTACAATACATTCACCGAATGTGTTGTTTAACGCGTCGCGCCCATATTGCTCAAACTTGCGTCATTTCTCTACAAAAATATACGTCGTTCGCAAGAGGGGGCAGGACGCGATTGACTTCGTAACAATCGCTATTCCGTCACTGCGTTCCTTACGGCACTCACATAGAAAAGTATCGTCCCCTCATTATGCCACTGCGCTTTGTGCGCCAGGCAGTGGCCAACGGACGGCGCAGTCGCTTGTACTGCCCCGTCAAGTTCGGCGCTCGCTTTTCGAGCCGCCGTTGCGGCTCGCGTTACGTCTGCGAAGAAATTCATACGATTAATTAAAATTTTGGGTCTTTTATTCTTTGAATATATGTAGTATAATATCAATACAAAAAATTTGCGTGCGCTTGCGCGCGGGAGGCATATATGAGAATGTACGACATTATTCGCAAAAAACGCGACGGCGGCGAACTTTCCAAAGAAGAAATCAACTTCTTTATTGACGGATACGTCAAGGGCGAAATCCCCGACTATCAGGCTTCGGCGTTGCTTATGGCGATTTTCTTTAACGGTATGAACTTTGACGAAACGGTTGCGCTCACTTTTGCAGTGCGCGATTCGGGTCAACGTCTGGATTTTTCGTCAATAAACGGCATAAGAGTGGACAAGCACTCGACGGGCGGCGTGGGCGACAAAACAAGCCTTGTAGTTGCGCCTTTGGTTGCTTCGCTCGGCGTGAAAGTGGCGAAGATGAGCGGCAGAGGATTGGGGCATACGGGCGGCACGATTGACAAACTCGAATCCATACCCGGTTTCAGAACAGACCTTTCCGAAGAAGAATTTTTGAAAAACGTCAACGAAATCGGCGTTTGCATAGTGGGGCAAAACAAGGACCTCGCGCCTGCGGACAAAAAGTTGTACGCACTTCGCGACGTTACGGCGACGGTTGACAGTTTGCCGCTCGTTGTGTCGAGCATTATGGGCAAAAAACTCGCAGCCGACGACGATTGCATAGTGCTTGACGTAAAGACGGGAAGCGGCGCGTTCACAAAAACCATAGAAGAAAGCAGAAAACTTGCAAAAACTATGGTTGAAATAGGCAAACAAGCGGGCAAAAAAATGCTTGCGCTTATCACGGATATGGACAGACCTCTCGGCGACGCAATCGGCAACACGCTCGAAGTCAAGGAAGCAATCGACACTTTGAACGGTCGCGGCCCAGAGGATTTCACCGAAATTTGCGTGATTTTGGCAACGAATATGCTCTACCTTGCAGGAAAGGGCAGCGTTGAGGAATGTGAAAAAATGGTCAAGGGCGCACTCGCAGACGGCAGCGCGCTCGAAACGTTCAAGAAGATGGTCAAGGCACAGGGCGGCGACGTCGAGTGTATCGAAAATCCCGACAAGTTTGCAAAAGCACCTGACGTTATGAGCGTAAAGGCGAAAAAGAGCGGATATATTCAACGCGTGGACACCGAGGGTTACGGCATATCCAGCCTTCTTCTCGGCGCAGGCAGAAACACCAAAGAGGAAAGCATAGACTTTTCGGCAGGTATCGTCCTCAAAAAGAAAACGGGCGATTACGTCAACGAGGGCGACGAGATTGCGGTTATGCACACTTCCGAAGAAAAGAGATTCGCACCCGCGCTTGAAAAGTTCTACGCTTCCACGATAATAGGAGACGAAGAACCGCAAAAACGACCCATAGTGCTTGACAGAGTGGAATAAGAGCATAAATCGCAAAACTCAAAGGACGAAAAAGTCAAAATTACGAAAGGATATACAAATGGCAAAATTATATTTCAAATTCGGCGCAATGGGTTGCTCAAAGACGGCGCAGGCACTCATCACCAAGTTCAACTACGAAGAAAGAGGGATGAAAGTCGTGCTTGTCAAGCCCATCGTGGACACTCGCGACGGCGTGACGATAACCCGCTCTCGCATAGGACTTTCGGCAGAGGCAATCGCCGTTGCGCAAAACGAGGACTTGTATCAACTCTACAAGGACAAATTCAGCGGATACAACGTCATCATCGTTGACGAGTGTCAGTTCCTCACCCCCGAACAAGTCGACCAACTGGGGCAAATCGTCATAGATTACAACATACCCGTGCTGTGCTTCGGGCTTGCGACCGATTTTACGACGCATATGTTCCCGGGGAGCAAACGCCTTTTCGAGATAGCAGAGTCGATAAGCGAGATAAAATCCGTGTGCAAGTGCGGCGCGAAAGCAACTGTCAACGCGCGTATGGACGACAACGGCAACATCGTTTTCAAGGGCGAACAAGTATGCCTCGGCGGAAACGACCGCTACGTCGCTATGTGCAGAAAGTGCTGGCTCAAAAAGAAAGCCGAACAAGAAGCGAAAGGCTTGTATCTGTGAGGTGAGTATGGAAAGCATAGTTATCGGCATATGCGGCGGCACGGGAAGCGGCAAAACCACTCTTGCGAGCAGAATCAACAAGGCGTTCGGCTCGGACGCGGTTATGCTCAGTATGGATTCCTACTACAAGTCGAACAGGGATATTCCGTTTGAGGAAAGAGTGAAGATAAACTACGATCACCCCGATTCGTTCGACACCGATTTGCTCGTCGAGCATCTCACAAAACTGAAAAACGGCGAAACGATATACCATCCCGTGTACGACTTCACGCAGTATATGCGCACGGACGAGGTTGCCGAAACGAAAAGCGCGAAGGTCATTATCCTCGAAGGACTTTTGAACTTCTACAACAGCGACCTTTTGAAACTTCAGGACATCAAAATATTCGTCGACACCGACGCTGACGTGCGAATACTGAGGCGTATTCTGCGCGACGTGAAAGAAAGGGGCAGAAGCCTCGAATCCGTCGTGAATCAGTATCTTGCCACGGTCAAGCCGATGTACGAGCATTTCATTGAACCGACCAAACGATTTGCCGACATAATCGTACCCGAGGGCGGTTACAACGAAGTTGCGTACGAGATGATTGTCAACGCCATACTTCACAGAATCGCAAGCGACGAGCAAAAAGACGCCTAACCGCAAAAGCGGCGCGCGTATATAAACGAAAAATAAAAGAATAAATTTGAGGTAAAATATATGGAAATCAAAGAAATTTTGAGCAAATGCGACCACACCTTGCTTGCGCAAACGGCAACTTGGGATGAAATCAAAGCGATTTGCGACGACGGTATCAAGTATCAAACGGCGTCGGTATGCATTCCGCCTTGCTACGTCAAACAGGCAAGCGAGTACGCAAACGGCAGAGTGAAGATTTGCACGGTCATCGGATTCCCCAACGGCTACAACACCACCGCCGTCAAGGAATTTGAAACCAAAGACGCAATTGCAAACGGCGCGGACGAAATCGATATGGTCATCAATATCGGTGAACTCAAGGCGGGCAACTACGATTACGTCGAAAACGAAATCAGAACTCTCAAAAACGCATGCGGCGAGAAGATTCTCAAAGTCATCATCGAAACTTGCCTTCTCACCGACGAAGAAAAAGTCAAGATGTGCGAACTCGTCACGAAAGCGGGCGCTGACTTTATCAAGACCTCTACGGGATTCTCGAAAGCAGGCGCAACCTTTGCCGACATCGAACTTTTTGCAAAGCACGTCGGAAAGAACGTCAGAATGAAAGCCGCAGGCGGCATTTCCTCAATCGAGGACGCGGAAAAATTCATCGAACTCGGCGCGTCGAGACTCGGCACGAGCAGAATCGTCAAAATCGTCAAAAAGCAAGAAAGCGAAGGCGAGTATTGATTGAATATGTTTGAATTTGCGCATATGTAAATATGCAAAGGCGGCGGAAACGGATTATGCCGATTTGCCGCATATATACACGAGCGCATACTTAAATGCGTTCGCAAAATAACGTAAAAAGGAAGTATCATTATGCCAGTTCCAACCCCACATATCACAGCAAAACTCGGCGATTTTGCCGACACCGTCTTAATGCCGGGCGACCCCCTTCGCTCGAAGTTCATTGCGGAAAACTTCCTTGAAAACGCCGTCTTGGTCAACAACGTCAGAGGCGTAAACGGCTATACCGGCTATTACAAGGGCAAACGCGTTTCCGTTATGGCGTCAGGTATGGGTCAACCCGCAATCGGCATTTATTCGTACGAACTTTTCAACTTCTACGACGTGAAAAACATCATTCGTATCGGTTCGTGCGGCTCGTTCGACAAGGATTTGCACGCGCGCGACATCATCATCGCAATGGGCGCTTGCACCAACGGCAATTATGCTATGCAATACAATCTTCCGGGTACGTTCTGTCCGATTGCCGACTTCGACCTCGTACGCAGAGCGGCTGAACTTTGCGAAAAAGCGGGCGTAAACTACAAGGTGGGCAACATCTTCTCGTCGGACACGTTCTACGACGACGCAAACAGCGGTATGCAATGGGCAAAAATGGGTGTTCTCGGCGTTGAAATGGAATCCGCCGCGCTCTACTGCAATGCGGCGCGCGCAGGCAAAAAAGCGTTGTGTATCTGCACCGTAAGCGACAGTTTTATCTATCCCGAAGAAAACACGACCGCAGAAGAAAGACAAAATTCGTTCACGAAAATGATGGAAATCGCGCTCGAACTCGCATAAAATGCAAGCGTGGGCAGATTTTTATAATGCGAAATCGCAATAATAAGCATAGGCTTTAATGCGAATATCAAAAACGAAGGTTATTGCTCAATATAAGTTGCAATAACGACAATATCTAATATCGAAATTGGAAATCGTAAGGTGAAAATATGAGTAAAAGAGTTTTTATCATCGTGCTTGACAGTTGCGGTTGCGGCGAAATGCCAGACGCGTATCTTTGGCACGACGAGGGTAGCAACACTCTCGGCGCAATCCGTAAAGACGAGCATTTTCATTGTCCCAACCTCATAAATTTGGGTCTTTTCAACATCGACACCGTAGGCGGCGGCATAGCCAATCCGAAGGGAAGTTACGCTCGCCTCAAAGAAACGTCTATGGGCAAGGACACCACGATAGGGCACTGGGAAATCGCTGGCATAATCTCGCCAAAGCCGCTTCCGACCTATCCGAACGGATTCCCCGAAGACGTTATAGCGGAATTTGAAAAACGCACGGGCAGAAAAGTGCTTTGCAACAAGCCGTATTCGGGCACGGAAGTCATCAAGGACTACGGCGAAGAACACATCAAAACGGGCGCGCTCATCGTGTACACGTCGGCGGACAGCGTGTTCCAAATCGCCGCGCACGAGGACGTCGTTCCCGTTCCCGAACTCTACAAATACTGCGAAATCGCGCGTGAAATGCTGCAAGGCGAGCATTGCGTGGGCAGAGTTATAGCGCGTCCGTTCACGGGCGAATATCCCTTTACTCGCACGGCAAACAGACACGATTATTCGCTCATTCCGCCGCATACGACTATGCTCGATTGCTTGAAAGACGCGGGGCTTGCCACAATATCCGTCGGCAAAATCTACGACATATTCGCGGGCAAGAGCGTGAGCGAATCCAACCGTACAACGAGCAATACGCACGGTATGCAAGTCACTCTCGACATTCAAAAACGCGACTTCGAGGGACTTTGCTTCGTCAACCTCGTGGACTTCGATATGAAGTACGGACATCGCAACGACATTGCGGGCTATGCAAACGCTATGAGTGAATTTGACGTGCAACTTGGCGAGTTTTTGCCGAATATGCGCGACGAAGATATATTGATTATCACCGCCGACCACGGTTGCGACCCTTCTACGCCGTCAACAGACCACTCGCGCGAGTACGTCCCGATGATAGTTTGCGGAAAGCACGTCAAAGAGGGCGTAAATCTCGGTACGAGAAGCACTTTTGCCGACATCAGCGCAACGGTTCTCGACTATCTCGGCGTTGACAAAAAGGACACGGCAGGCAACAGTTTCCTTGCCGACGTAATAAAGTAAAAAGGAATGTGACGACTATGCTCGACTACAAACGCCTAATGGAAAAAGCCAACGATATGCGCAAGATGTCCTACGTTCCGTACTCGCATTTCAGAGTAGGGGCGGTTCTCGTCGGAAAAAGCGGAAAGGAATACACGGGTTGCAACTTTGACAACGCCGCATTTTCGCCCACCGTTTGCGCAGAGCGCACCGCATTTGCAAAAGCGATAAGCGAGGGCGAAAGAGAGTTTCAATGTATTGCGATCGTAGGCGGCAAAGAGGGAGAAATTTCGCCTATGTGCACGCCGTGCGGCGTATGCAGACAAGTTATGTCCGAATTTTGCGACGGCAATTTCGAGGTCGTACTCGGCACGCCCGACAAGTTCAAAGTGTTCAAGTTCGACGAGGTTATGCCGCTCAGATTTACGGGCGAAGAACTGTGAAAAATTAATAATTAATAATTAATAATTAATAATTAATAATTTTGGGCGGACTCTGTCCGCACCTAAAAAAAATAGTATTATGCTTACGCTATGTACAAACGTAAAGACGCTCGCATCGGCGAGCGTCTTTCTTGTATTACAAAACCACCGGATAGTCCGGTGGTTCAGTGGAGCTTTAGCGGTGAA
>ERZ808262.604-NODE-604-length-15178-cov-3.160947_pt1 | contig 15178 bp, 3 predicted proteins | sample MGYA00520895_ERZ808262 | MGnify/ENA primary metagenome ERZ808262 (study PRJEB31516, sample SAMN03275588) | gut metagenome | biome: mammalia-associated habitat; material: feces | host: Papio cynocephalus | place: Kenya | collected 2012-08-02 ... | reverse complement strand
TTCTTCCAAAGCTCGGCGGTGTCGTGTGCAGCCTCGTAGTCATCGACCATCAGCTGTGCTGCCGCCTCTGCTAATGCCACATCGTTTTCTTCCGTCAGTGCTGTCAGTCCTGCATAGTCGCGCTGTCTCTTCTTGTCAATGAAGTCCTGCAAGGTCTGTTGGCCGTCAGGATGCTTCTTCCGGTACGCCTCGAAGGCGACCTTAGCATCGCGTTCTGCCATCACCGCGTTGCGCTCCAACCCGTGCTTGGCCATCATGTAGTCGGTCAGCTCCGCACGCTCCGTGGCGTTCTTCGCCAGCTTGCCCACTTCCTTCAGCAACGGCTTGAACAACAGATTGGCAAAAGCGTCACACTCCGCCTTGTTCGTCGACGACAGGCGGTTCTCGCCAATATAGGCGTTCTCGAAGCCGTCAACGTCCTCCATGCGTGTGTCTTTCTTGCCCTCGGCTTTCAGTATGGCATCCATCGCCTCACGGAGCGACAGCATACTGTCCTGCAAAGCTTCCCTCATCTGGTACATTCCGCGGCTCACACGCTTCTCGTAAACGTCACGCGCCATAGCCTTCTCATATTGTACTGGCGTGTCCGCTTCCCTGAACAGCTTCTCCGATTCCCGAGACAAGTCTGCCAAATCTTCCCTCGCTTCGGAATCATTCTCCAAAACCATTCCGTCACCATAGGATTTCTCAACTCCTTTCAGTAAATTTGCAACACTGATAGAGTTACTCGTATTGGGGTCGGTGAATCTTTCATCTACTAATGTTCCTGCGAGTAGCTCTATTTTTGTTGCTTCGTAGCTGTATGCACGAGTAGGCTCATTTGAATCGGCATACTCTTTCAGTGTGGTCTTCACCCTGTAAAGTTTTCCGCCAATCTCTACCGCACCATACAATCTGTGTATCCGTACATTTGGATTAATGCCGTTTTCTACACGCCTTTCTCCGTCAGCCCCTTTATTATAGTCGGGGTGCTGCTCCGCATCTATACTCTCTCGAATCACATCGGGCAAAACTTTCAGCACAGCCAAATGCACGTCCTTGCTTGCGCTCTTGCTCACCGCACTTTCCGATAGGAACTTGTTTATGGCATTGCCGCTAATGCGTATGTCGCCCTTATCGCCGGTCTCCTCGTTGCCGTAGGTGCGTACGATGTTCTCTTTCGCCCATTCCCTGGCTTCGGAGAAGTTCCGGAATCCGTGGTTCTCATTTCCACTCACAACAGCCACTCTGCTCTGTGGGTCTACGCCCGTTCTCTCTGCCTCTCGGCCGACACGTTCACCGTACTCGCGCTTAGGATTGTTATCACGCCCACGGAAAACATCATTCCGATTAAGTCCCAACTCATTGCGCTTGGCAACGTCGCGTGCCATCGCCACATAGTCGCCTTTCCCGCGCAAGTTCTCATGACTGCGCCACAGCATATAACGCAGCTCGTTGTCGCCGAGCCGTACCCACTTCGGTAGCTTCAGCGAACCGAGGAACTTGTTGATGGCCTTCAACACTATCTCCTTCAACTTCGCCCAAATGCTGCGCTCCGCACGGGTGAAGTCCTCAAAGCCTTTCTCGCTCAACCTTCCGAAAAGCTCATCCACTGCAACACGGCGATGGTGTTCGTAGCCCTTGCTCGGATCTTTCAGAAAGCGGTGTGTGGTCTCTTTGTCAATGCCGCTCTTCAAATCGCCATTCAAGTGCTTGTAGACCTCGTCGCAGAAAGCATCGTAGTTCTCTTCTCCGACAAGCTCTCGCAGCCCCTTGTGTGCCACAACCTCATGCAGCACAGTCTCTGCAACGTCCGCCACATCGGCATTGTTGGGAACTACCACAACAACCTCGCCGGTAGCCACATCGTAGAAGCCCTTTATTTTTCGCCGTCGAATGCTTTCCGGCAGCTCCGCCGTGTCATCGACAATCCGAATAGGAGTGCCAAACTTCTCCGCCAGCCGCTCTGCATACCCACTCTTGGCTTCAGCAGATGTTTCCGCCATTTCCTGCTCCATCATACGGCCACGTTCACGAACATTTTCCCTTCCAACGCTCGGATTTTCAAAGTCTTTCACTATCTTTGTGGCAGAATCCAAATCCAAGTATTCCACGTCAGCGAGATTCGTTCGCTGTTGGTCTATCAGGTTTTGGTTAGCTTCCTTTTCACTTGCAATGTAATTGGGCCATTGGGTGTGAAGGAAGTTTTGCATTTTATCCTTGTCAACCCATTTCATCAGCCCATTGTTTATCCATCCGAGAATACCTCTTACACTATCCTTGGGGTACAGGCTGCGAATTGAGTTTACCTCTACATGGAGTTTGCCGGCATCCTTTCTCACCTGCATAGCCACAACGAAGTTATGACCACTGTATTGCAGTTCTGTCAAGATAACCTTTGACTTTGGTTTCGTCTTGGAGTCAAAGCTTTGGGAAGATTCTGAATGGCTGATAGGGTGAAGGGATGATTATTGACATAATCAGTCGATGCTTTAACAGCAATGCGCTCTGACGATAATTCAATCGGCAGATTCTCTATTCCTGCACTGCGAAGAATCGCTCCCGGCATGCCCAATCGGTAAACATGCCCCTTCGGCAAAGTCCCGTCTATCTGCTGTTGAAGCTCCTCATTAAACCGCGCGTTCACCGCTTCCAAGCTGTTCTCCCTGACGGCTTGCTGTGGATTCACGCCCTCCAGCAGGTCGCTCATCACACGGTCAGCAACTTCGTCGGCTCTTTTATACCGGATATGCAGGAAGTTGGCAACGGCTCTCCAGAACCTGCGCAAAGCGTCTTTCACGCGCTCAATGGCAGATACCGCAGCGGCTTTCTCTATGATGTCGCCCTCGCCGTACGCAGCCTTGCGGGTCTCCTCGCGCAGCCGTTCCGCACCGCGCTGTCCCGAATAGGTGGCAAGAACTTCATCGGCTATCTCCTCGTCGGTCTTGAGTTCCGGATAAACCTCCTTCACCTTGTCCCATACCGGCGTGTCCTTCATCAGCTCCACAACGTTCTGCCACTCCTTCGGGTTGCCACGCCGCAGCGCACTCGCCCAAAGGTGTGCATACTCGTGTATCGGCGTTTCCGCCGTGGCAATCCGCGGATCGATGTAAATCTTTCCGCCAACCGTGAAGCCGTATGCCTCGCCATCCGCAGTGCGGAAGAAGCGCACCTTGTCCACTATCTTCAAGTCAGCCTCGTTGAAAATGACGTAGTTCTTCGCCCCGTCCTTGCGTCCGCCCGTGGTCGCCTGAGCAGGATATTTAATGCCCGTGAAACCACATTGAGATAGTATATTGGCAGCTTCTTTTCCCCCAAAGACCACCTCTAAATCTTTCACTATCGCAGCCCCTGAAGCAATTGCATCATCTCTATCTTCCAGTGCTACGCCCAAATCACCAGGTTCGACTTCTCCTTCTGAACGTTTAGCAAATTTCTCAATATCACTCCAACCATAGTTCTTGTCCCAATCCAGATAGTTCTCTCCCGTATCGTCGGGTATCTCAACGGTGTAGAGGTTGCTTTGCGGCTGTATATAAGGTTGATATTCCTGTTTGTAATCATTTTCTGTAAAACTCCCAACCAAAGAAATACATTTCTTATAGTATTCCGCAAAAGCTGTATTTCCTTGCTGTTCGGCCTTTTCCTTCATTTCATGTAAGGAATCAGACACTTTTTTTCTCGCAGTTTCAAATGATTTAATACGTTTGTCTTTCAACCTATTATAAAACAGACCTTTTATCTCAAAATATGGGTTGAATGCGTCGACACCTTGCGCATGGCGATGAGTCTTTTCGGCATACGCCCTTCCGATGCCTTCCACCTCGGTCACATAGCTTCCCCATCCGAAAGCCTGCGCACCTTCACCCTCGCCCATGTGAGAGTGGTCGAAAGCATCGAAGTCAGCGCCACTGCCGTGATAAACACGGTGCAAGCGAATCGGTGTCGATGGCACCTCGGTGTCAGTCTCCACGGGAGGATAGGTGTAATTGCCGCCAACGTCCTTCGTATGGAGCTTCACGTCAGCATCTATAACACGGATATTGCCGTCCCTTGTCTTTACAATGTTGGATTTCTGGAGGTCGGAAACAATAACCTTTCTGTTGCTGAACAAAGTCTTTTCTTCATTCTTGGGCTCAAATCCCAACCTGCGCATGTATTCCACCCGTTCTTCGGGGTTAAGAGGTGTTGATTGGCTGAAGTCGACAAACGGCTGTTCCAAATATCTTACGAAATGACCGTCCGCCGTCCTGCCATACCCAAGAATACGGTAGGCGCTGTTGGGAAATACGTAGTTGAAAAGATTTACCTGGTCTATGTCTGTAGGGAACTTCCTATTGTCGAACTTGCCTTTCGACACCTTGATGACGCTCTTTCCGTCATCGGACAAATACACGTCCGAATCCGTGCCTTTGCCAATAGGAGTAGTGTTGCTTGTGAAATCGGCTATGCTTTCGTGCCAATGTCCTGTAGCTCGTGCCCAGACTTCGAGGCATTCTTCTTTCTTTGCCTCAATTCTTCTTCTGCCTTCCGCACCAGCTCGTTCATTCGCAGGGACTGCGCTCTCGCAAATTCGGGAGTATAGTGCATCGATTGCGTTCGTGCGTCCTCCTCCTGTGCCAGCAGGTATTGCTCTCGCTGGAAGTCGTTGAGAAAGCGGTCTGTAGAATCTGTTTTGATTGGTTGCATTGTCGATGTATTTGTCAATCCGACGCAAAGTTACGTCATTAATCTCTCCGGACAATACTTCTGTGTACAATTCTTTCGCCTCACGCTTCGCATCGGCCAACATCTTGTCCAGATCCTTGCGTATCGCTTTTTTGTCCCTGCCTGTTACAATGTGCATCGCCTCAACATAAGCGTTCATCCACTCAGCCCTTGGCGATTTCCTATGCGCGAACGAAACGTCACTTCTGTTCGCCTCGTCGAGAACCTTTTGCGCCGCCTCCGTGTCGTCTATCACTTCAATCCCGATCCCGCGCAACCTGTCAACAACAGCATCACGTATAGCTACCTCTTCCGCAGTCAGCTCCTCGCCGCTGCTCTTTCTCTTTTCAAGCCTGAGTTCTTTTCCAAGCCATTCTTCAAACTTTACAGCATCGTCAATATTCTCGAAATTAATCGCCAGCTCGTCGCTTCCGTCACGGCATACAGTCTTACCCACATGTCTGTTATATTCTTCCGACAAGTCAGACGCTTCCTGATACGTCAATCCGTCGCGGTAGTAGGCTACGCCATCAATTGATTTGCCGGTGGAATAAGCCGGAGCTTGGCTAAACAAACTGAGATTTGTCCGCTTCCCGTCAACCTTGATGGGAGCATACAGAGTATCATTTGTTTGGGAAACCTCTTCATCAATGATATCGACATTGTGCGTTGATTTTGAGACCATTCCGTCAAAGGTTTCACGAGCTTCGGCAATGAGTATGTCCTTGCCGGTACTCTGTTCTAATCTCGGATCTTTCTGCTCATCGTCAACGGTCGCCACTTTCAAGCCGGACGAAATTAGTTGTTCTAAAGTCTTGTTAAATCTGTCAGAAGGTATGACTACAGATTGTTTGCGTCCCGTTCCTTCAATTGGCAATCCCGTTGCCTTACTTACAGCACGTGCATCACTGCCTACAGCGGTATAGCCATTCGCTCCTGGAACAAGTATTATATAGCCAGGATGCTTTTTCTTTAAATCCTTTACCTTTCGTATAATGGCATCCGTTTGTGCCTTATTCTCTTGAGCTTCAATCTCTGCAATAATCTGTGGCAGCGACGGTATTCCATCTTCGTTCTTTTTGCCGGCTTCCATCTCCCATTCGGTCATTTCGTCCGACAACATCTTTCCCTTGCCACCCATAAGTTCGTTGAGCCGCGCCTCGGCTTCCATGTAAAGGTCGCCCTCGTAGTTGAAGTCCACACTGTGGTGCACGGCGCTCTCATCAATCTCGCCGCCTTCTTCCGTCGATACCGCTTCCTTCGCCTTCTGCAACGCCTCCTCATAGCGCGCCTTCCAATCCTGCTTCTCAGCCCCTTGCGCTTTTACCTCAGTTTCGCTACCTTTGCCAGTGGAAACCCCGGTCAAATCCGAAATCAGCGTCGTTTCAGTACGATTAGCGTCGGTGAGATTGGGGCTTTTCTTTTTCCACATTGTAACCGCTGCCAGTTCTTTTCTTCCTACACGCTGCTCCTCAACAAAAATAACGGTGCCGTCTTGATATGCTTTATGGTAGATTATGCGCTGAGCCGATGTATTCCCCGGCACAACTTCAACTCCGTCATAAGTTTCCACTATATCCGCAATATTCTCAAAGTCAGCATCTGTAATAGGGATTTGACCTCTTTTCTCCTCCTTCTTTCCGGAATGATTTTTAAGTGCATGCCGTATTGCATTGTTGTCAATCACATGATTATAATCATCATCAATCTGCATACCTTGGCTGCTTAAGTCATTCTTTAGGCGAGGTGATATAGGAGCGATAACTTTCTTTATAAGACCTTGAGCCGATTGTTTGGCTTGAGCAATAAGGTCGGAAAGAGACCCTGTAAAATACTGAAACAGACCCGGGGATTGTTCTCCTTGACGACGAACGTTTTTCGCGCTGCTCCCAACTCTTTCTTCATGCAGCCTTAAGCCTATTTCCTCTATATGAGCGGCAAGAGCAACGGCATCGGAATATGTATTCACATCCACAAAGTGACTGGTACCGTTAAGGTCCACATGGTAGCCTTCATTTTCGAGCGCTTGGATAATCCGTTCAGGCGTCTCCGCATAATCATCCACAACGAAAACCCGTAAGAATGCCTTGCCGTCAGAAGGGTAAGCCAACAATTCGATATGTGGAGATACACCTTCCGCAAGACTAATAGCATGGTAAAAGCCATCCCTTTGTAACTTTTCACCGGTTCGGTCGTCTTTGGTAGTCCAGAACTTAGCAGATGCAGGAACTCCTTTCCACTTGTCCTGTTTCTTGTCGTACGATATTTTAGTTTTTTGTTCCCCTCTGTCCGCTTGCCCGTCTGCCGACAACGCACTATCTTTGCCCTCAGAAACGACCACTCTTTGGTTTGAAGCGATGCCGTCAGCCCGGTTGCCTCGTGAGGACTGTTCGGAAGAAACATTTGCAGGAGCAACGCCTGTAGTAGAAGACTTTTCCTCGCTCTTCTCCCAAAGCGTGGTCAATTCTTTTAGATTGGGGATTCTGTCATATCCAACCGTTTTTATTCCAAGCCATTCTCCCTTGTCATATTCAAGGACAATTGTCACCGCACGGCGAGCGGAGTTCGTGCGAACGCCCTCTACAGAAAAGATGAACGTGTTTCCCCGACCTTGACGCACATGGTCAAAGTTGTTCATCACATCAAGAATTGCCTCAACTGCGTCTTCGGGAGATTTGAGTTTAAGTTCTTTCTTATGACGTTCATAGACGTGCATGACCATTGAAGGCGTCAGACGGAATGGTGCTTTGGAAATGCCCATCTTGTCAAATACCTCCTGTTTTATTTTCACTAAGTCTATGCTGCCGTCACTTCCTATTAAAAATGGTTCTCCATTACCGGCACGTTCGTTACTCCAATGAAGTTTGGTAAGCATATTAACTTCATCGTCAATCGACCTGCCCTCTCTTTCCGCCTTGGCATTCACTCGGTCGAGCGGGTTACGCTTCAGCGGAACACGCAATTTCGATTCACCCGTGAAATCAGCGAAGATTCTGCCGTCAGGCGCGATTACTATCTTATTGACATGATACTTTGGTCCTGTCTCGGGAGCCAACACCGGAGTGAGCAACTCTTCAATCTGCTCTCTGCCTTCCTCTATATCTACTTCATTCGCCGGGCCTTCTTCCGCCCTTCGCCCTAAATTGGCGTAAGCCTCATAGTCGATGTCGTCAGGCGATATTTTGATGAATCCATTCCCCTCAGAAAGCTGTCGAACCTCGCCTTCTTGGTGTCCTTTCGGAGCACCCTTGGTGTAAGTCAGTTCACCGCTGAATGTAATCTCCACAGTGCCGTCCTTTTTTACTTTCTCGTGCGGTGTCGACTTGTAAGTTCTGACTCTCGAACCACTGGCTACTTCAAATTCCAGCGGATTGACCACTTGCTTGTTCCCCGCGCTTTCACTACCTTTGCGCGCAGAAACGGTCGGTTTACCGTTGGGTTCTGAAGATGTAATGCCTTCTCTTTCATTTTCAGAAAGCGAAGAACCGGTCGAAACGGCATTATTCGGTTGTTGGGGTTCGGTCTCGACAACCGTTTCCTTTTTGTTGGCATATCCCTTTCTAAAGATGCCGCCACTATTTACATTCCAATAGGATCCGTCTTTCGACAGCTCTATAAAGAGAGTGTTATCATGCTTATCCGTAACCTGTATCAAGAATGTCGGAGAACCGTTATCTCTGCGTTTGCCAACTCGAATATTGCCTTCATCGTAATTTTTCGCAACGTATGAAACAAAGTCTTCTACAGACGCAAATCCTGCTTTACGTATTTGCGCCCCATGGTTAGCGTCGATATGTGCAAGTCCGTAGCCCTTACCGTCCTCACCTTGGACACCTTCACTCAATTTTATTGGTGCAGGCGTCAGACCGCTATCTTCGCGTATCTCCCCGAAGACAGTGTTGCCGCTCGGCGATATTACAAATTGCCGTCCGTTATCGTCTATCTCATCTGAAAGTCTTACTTCGGACGATTCCAGATTGTCCGACTGTCGTCGTTGAGAATCCGATATATCTCCTTGTCTTCCTCGCTCAGAGACAGGTAGTACAGCTCGTCCTCCACTGTCGGCTGCTCCGTTTCCGTCCTCAGCTCGTTCTCCTGACGGAGCATCTCTATCGCTTCCTTGCTGCCTTCGTTGGCCTGCTGCACTACCGCCAGCCAATACATTGCTTCGCTGTTGTCCATTGTATTTGAATTCTTCGTTGATTAATAGTTCTTCGCCTAAGTTATTGATGGCTTCGTTGATGGCTTCCGCCAGAGTGCGCGGTGTGTTGTCGGGCTTCTCAAACAGAGTTTCCTCCTGCGTGCCCTGCACAAGGTCGTAGATGCTGGCAAAGGTGTTCTGTATGAACGTCTGCGTCTGACCCTTGTACATCGTGGCAAGCAACAGCGCAAAGTTACTGTATCTTTCCGATGGCAGATAACTTTCTCCCGTCGCGTCGTCAAGGGAATACTGCCGTTTCCACGTTTCCACAGCCATGCGTGCCTCCTTGTAGTTCTTGGCGCCGGCAAATGCCGGGTCTTGCAGCAAGGCATAGTAAGCGCCGATGGAATCCTGTATCTCCGTGATAAGGCGCTCCGTGTTCGGACTGTCATAGTCCCTGTACGCCGTGGCAAGAATGGCTCGCTGTGCCTTGGCAGGCAGCTTGCTGAACTTCTCCTCCAGGAGGGTGTTTCCGTTTTGGAAAATGCTCTGGTACATGATGCCCTTCAGGTCGTTCTTGGCTTCTGCTGTCAGATTGCCCTTGCTGTCAAACGCGCTGCGGTACTGCGTCGGAGTAATGTAGCCTTTCGACTGCATCCATTTCAGCGCCTCCGCACCGTTGCGGTCCACCAGCGTGGAGAACGACATTTCATCATCCGTAGAGGCAAGCAACAGATTGGCAAAGCCCCTCATGTCGCTGCCCATCTTCTTGACAGCATTCTTGGGCTTGATGCGCTCGATGCCGCCGCTCTCGGTGTCCTGTGCCTCAAACTGCCCGAGCGTGATGGCGGCATCGTCCGGCACGTCGAGCATATTCACCAACACAGGCTCCTGCATGGCATCCACATCCTCCGCCGTCAGTCCGAACTCGGCGGCGTGGTCTTTCAAATACTGTTTGTAGATGGCTGCCTGATCAGGATGTCCCGACCACATTTCGAGCAATGCCGCACTTCGGTTGTTGCCCTGTATCACCTCGCCACGGGCGTTGACGTTAGGCGAACCGGAATAGGCTTTGACACTGCCGGTGATTTCTTGCGGGCGGATATGGGCGGCTATCCTGTGCGCCGCCAAAACGCTTGCATCATCGTTGCGCTCCTTGGGCTGCGCCTCATCGAGGAAGTGCAGCGGATTCCTGTAGCCGTTGATGTGGCTGGGCTGCAACTGTGAGGCTTCTATCAGAGCCACACGGCCGACAGGCATGTTCTTGTCGTCGAACTTCACCTCCACTTCCTTGCCCAAGCGTGCATCCAACGGCTCTTGTCGGTCAACCTTATGACCGTTCACGCGCCTGTAGCCTCTGGCACGTGCAGCCTGCGGAGTGTCGTCCGTGAAGTCGGGCACACCCTCCAATGCTTCGCGTTCAACTCGCTCGGCTTCCTCGCGTGCCTCGCGCTCAGCTTTCTCGGCGGCCGCACGTTCCGCGGCAACTCTCCGTGCCTCTGCTTCCTGCCGTGCGCGGAGCGCTCTTTCTCTTGCCTGCTCCACGCCGGCAATCTGCTGCCAGGCGCGATACTCGCTCTCGGCTTGCGCAATCTGTTCGGAAATTGTATTCTTCGATGCGCGTATCTCGCCGGGTGTTCTGCCCTTAGTCTTAAGCTTCTGCGCTTTCTCCAACGTCTTGCGCTTCTCCTCGACCATTATGTCGGCAATCTCGTGGGCGGTTTCCGTATTGCCGTCGCTGAACTCCACAAGAGCGTCCCACGCCGTCTCCGGACTGTCTGCCTGTTCAAACACAGGCTCTCCCTTCTCATTGCGCGGAATGCGTTGCAACGGTGTCGGCGTTTCCGCAGCCGTAGGAATATTTTCCGCACCACTGTTGCCACTTGCGTCGGCTCGCATGCTGTCCAGCTCATCGGCAGTGAAAAGATTTACTCTTCGTCCGTTAATCGGGCGGTCGGTCTCCACTTCATACAGGCCGTCCTCGTTCGCGCCGGAAACGATGCTTCCGCGGACCTCGTTGCCGTTCTCGTCCACAAGTGTGACCTCATCGTTCTGACTGTACGACGGCTCCTCCGCCGGTACTGCCTGCTGCTCGTCCTGCCGGTAGTCGGTGAGCATCTCGTCAAGCTCCTGCTCCGATGCATAGTGAAGGCGGTTCAAGTCGCCCTCCAGATAATACTCATGCTTGCCGTCCTTATCCACATACCCGGTAAGCACGCCGCGTCTTTCCGTGCCGTCAGAGTTGCGCACCTTGATTTGCCCCGAAGTGTACTTGCTCCGCTCCTCCGCCTGCATCTGCTCACGCTCTGCCTCTGCCTGCTCCACACGGGCGCGGTTCGCTGCATCAACCATCGCCTGAATATCCTCTTTGCGCATGGGCGCAACGGTCTGTCCGCCGTCGGAACTCACATTCACCGTCCCATCGCCGTTATCCGAAATACCTTTCTCGTTGGCTGCAACCTGTATCTGCGTAGGCTGTCCGTTCTCTCCAATCACGTTGTACACATCACCCGGATTAAACGCCACCTTACCGTCGATTCGGTCGGATTCCTGCTGTGCAAACTCTTGGCGTATGGCTTCCGCTGCCGTCTGTTTCTCCGTTTCGGGATCAATAGGCTGCTCTATTCCCAGTATGGCATCGGGCGACACCATATCAAATGCGCCACTGTCTGCATAGCGTATTGTGATGGTCTTGCTCGATTTCTCGCTGTCTATGCCCGAGCCGTCGTCATACGTCACAAGGTTTCCGTTCATCACATACACCCTGCGGTCATTGCCCTTTTCGTCCTGCACCTTCAGCGTCACAGGCTGTATCATGCCCGTCTCGCGGTTCACTCGGCTGTCAATCGTCGCATTGCTTTGTCCTACGCGCCCGTCCATGTCATCGCGCACCCGCTGCATCATCCCGTCACGCTTGGCTCTGGAATTGACATAGTCCAATACAGGTTGAATTTCGTCATTACGTCCGAGCTGCTGCAATTCGGCAATGAAGTTGATGGGATCGCCGATTGTTTCATCAACCTGTTCTGCGTCAACACCGAGCATTTTGGCCACTTGCCCTCGACGGAGTTCGTAAAGATTCTTGGTATCCTGCAACTCTGTTGTCTCTTCTTCGGAATAACCGTCATCATACGATTGAGCCACATCCACATTAATAGGGTTCAAAGGCTTGCCATCGTTCTCTTCCACAGAACCATTGCCAAGTTTGTCGAATGAATATTGGAGAGCTTTCGATGAAAGCTGCGCTGTCCCGGAGGTGTACGCTCCGGCCATCGCACCGCCAATGAATGCCTCTACGTTTTCTTTCGCTTTGGCTTTGGAAAAATCCCACAGATTTGCGTCAGGATTTTCTTTTTTTGTTTTCTCCCATTGAGCGCGGAGTCCGTAATCCTTACTTCCGCTGACAAGGTCAAGAGTCTCCCCGAGAAGGTCATTCCCGACGTTGCTCATCACTTCTTCTGCACCTTCCCCAACAGCATCCTTGCCGATATTTTTCAAACGTCCGTATATGCGCTTAGTAAGCGTTTCCGTTGCGTCCTTTGTGATTTCAGTTGAAATCTTTTCGCTTGCATCTTTCGATACTCCTTTTACAATTTTGCCGCCTCCCACGTATTTGAATATAGGGTCTGCGTATTTTTCGACTGCCTGTTCAATGGCTGCTGACCCGATAGCCTGTGATGCCCGTTTCCACTCCGGTATATCAGGATTTTCAAGGGTGTTCTCCCTAAAATTGCTTCCTGCCATCGATACGGCATTAAGCGTCATCGTATATGGACTGTAAGCCGAAAGTGTCATCGGCAATGATTCTCCTGTCGTTGCGACACCTTTTTGCAGGAAACCGCCTATCTCGCCGTCCCAAAGCATGTCGAGAAACCCCTTCTTTCCGCTGTGCGGTTGTGCCTGCTCGCTTAGTTCGTCAGCTTTGTTGTGAGTGACCGAAGAAGCAATGGTCAGTGGGTCGGTTGGGTCTGCCAAGGCATCTTCATAGTCCCGAGTTCTTATATAACCGGTCGGGCTTGACGGATCTTCCACATACGCTCCGCTTGTAAGCCATTGCATCGCATCAATCAATCCGGCACCGGCACGCGTCAACCCTGCTCCGAGGCTCTTAGTCACAGTTTCCCATAACGACGGATCATGTTTCATCTTGGCTTCTTCCTCAAGCTGGCGTCTCCTAATTTCTTTCTCTTGCGAAACCACATCCCTGTACTCTCGGCTCGCAGCATCTGCCGCCATTTTGTCAAACGTGCGCTCGCCGGTAGGAGTAAGGTAGGTGCGCTCTATCTTCTTGCTTTGCGGATTAACGCGCAAGTCACCTTGAACAGTACGTCCTCCGCCCAAATGCTTGCCGTACTCCTGCATATTCTCCATACGCTGCCGAGCCTCCTCGCCCTGCTGCTCCAGTCCGCTCGTTGCATTCGCTACCCGGCTCTGAAACACCGCACGCTGCATCGGCGACGGCTTCCACGGTTTTTGCTGCGTCGGCTTCACGGTCGGCTTCACGGTTGTTTGCGTTGTCGACGGCTTCGGAGCAACAAGGTTGTCAAACTCCGCCATGTCCTTGCCTACGTTCAGGCCGTTGGACTTCGCTGCCTTGTAAGCCCACTCTCTCGACGCCTTGTTCGTGCGCATCAGGTTGTCAAACTCCGCCGCATCCCGTCCTACGTTGAATCCTCTACTGCTCAGCTGTTCATACAGCCATTTGGTGCTTTCGTTATTTGTTGGCATAATCGTATTCGTTTAGCTTATTTAACCCCCGGCATGGTATTCCCCGACACTCCCGGCATGGTGACATTCTCAGCATTGTTCATGAATCCCACGTGCTCGTCATAAACCATCTGGATAAAATCGTCATCGTCATCCATATACGTGGTATCGGTCTTCTTGGTTATTGGATCATACTTTCGGCTGACTACTCGGTTATTGTGTCTTCTGTACAGCTGTTGTTGTCCGGGTGTCAGGCTCATCCAATAGTCGTATGCAGCCTGCCGCCTGCTTTTGCCCTTACTTCCTCCTTTGCCGCCGGAGCTCCCCGAACCCGACCGCGACGCTCTGGCTTCTCTGACATTGAACTGCCGTTTGTTCTCCGCAAACTCTTTGTCCCAACGTTCTCCTTCTTCCTTATGCCATTCGCCTTCCCGGTCAAACTGCTTGTTGCGGAATGCCACCTCATCGTCGTGCTGCTTGTTGCGGAACGCCACGTCATCATCGCGGTCCTTGCGACCGTCATTATAATCCCGGTCTTTCCGTGCAAGCTCTTGTTCCTTCAGCCATATCTCCAGCCCTTTCGCCTTGTCCGCATCTTTCAGCTTGGCAATGTCCATGGCAAGCCGGTAGAACTTCTCATTCCTTGCCTCAATATCGGCGTTCTCCTTATCGGCTTGCTCCTTCGCCTTGGAATACATGCTCTTGTTGGAATCATACATGCTCGGCGCGTAATTGTGGGTGGATATCAGATTGGCAACCGAGCGCACCGCGTCGGTAATGCCGCTCATGATGCCTTGCGCTTTCTGCCGGCGACGTATCTTCTCCAGCTGGTCTTTGGTCAAGGGCTTGTACTGTTCCTGTTGCTTTTCAAGCATGGAAATGACATCGCCCATACTGCTCGCCTTATACTCCGCCGGTATCTGCGTGGAAACAAGCGACGAAGTCGACACCTTCGTGGGCGACATGATTTGCTCCTTCGTGGAAGTGGCGGTGGAAGTGGTCGTTGTGCCTGACTTCGGTGCTGCTGCATTTTCCTCGCCAACCACTGTCGTGCGAGTGTCTATAATGGGTTTGTTGGGATCTTTTATAGCCATAGCGTTAAGAATTAAGATTTAGAATAAGCCTCCCAGGTTTGCACCTGCATCTGCCACACCTTGCGCAGCTTGTTTCACGTTCTCTGCCCGCGCCTGTTCAAGGTTATTGAGCTTGTCATTGAGGTCCGACTTCGTCCGCAAGTACTGCGATTCTATCTGGTCTTTGCGGCGCTCGCCGTTCACGGCAATCTGCGAAGCCACCTCCGAGAGTGCCTGGTTGTTGGCAGCCTTCGCCGCAGCAACGCTCTCATCCGTGCCGCCCATCACGGCCTGCGTCCCCGCAGCCTGTCGGTTGCGCTGACGGATATTGTCATTTACATACGTAAGCATACGCTGTGCGTCTGCCCGTTGAGTTGCATCCTCGTTATAGCGGCGGTCATACCGGTCCTGGTTCTCCCGCATCTGACCCTCCAAATTCCGCTTCACCTTCTTCATCGCCTTCGACGCACTGATGCCACCGAAGATGCTCGCCCCGATGCCCAATGCGCTGCCTATTGCGTCGCCTATGCCTATGCCCATGTCGTCGTGATTAAAAAGTTATAATTACGGG
>ERZ808262.601-NODE-601-length-15255-cov-2.869342_pt1 | contig 15255 bp, 15 predicted proteins | sample MGYA00520895_ERZ808262 | MGnify/ENA primary metagenome ERZ808262 (study PRJEB31516, sample SAMN03275588) | gut metagenome | biome: mammalia-associated habitat; material: feces | host: Papio cynocephalus | place: Kenya | collected 2012-08-02 ... | reverse complement strand
GGTTTGTCTCGCGGCTGAGGTTTACCCGCCTGTCGCGGCGGGGTAGAATGCAGATGCGCCGCGGAGCCCGCTCCTCAGTCGGACAACTTTGGAAGCGCGGGCAACGCAGGTGCAATCGTCTTAGGGGCCGGCTGCAACCGGCCCCTTTTCATAGACTCCCTTCGCTATCCGTTGCTGCTTATATTCCTTCCATAGCGAGTAGAGGTTCCGGGCGATGCTCGTCGCGTACATCGCGAGGCGCAGGATTTCAAGAAACAAGTTCATAGGCCGCTCCAATCAAGAACTGAAGCGTTGCCCGCAGACGGACTCCGCAGCATGGTCTATTTTACCTGTGATACCTCGGCAAAGAAACGTATGTTCGGTTTGGTTGTTATGCGGTTGTTATATATGTAGACGTCTACCTATATAACAGCTGGGACTCGATTTTCCGTCTGGTTGTTAGATATGCAGACAAATGGATGTTATGGAAGTAGACGTCTACTCCTGTAACATCTGCAGGCCAAAATGGCAGCTAGATGTTATAGAAGCAGACAAACGGATGTTAGGAGCGTAGACGTCTGCGCTCCTAACATTTGGAGCCCAAAACGACGGAAATATCGGAACGGCCGGCAAAAGATAACGATTCCCTGTATATGGCGATGTTCCTGTAGCCCATTCGGGCTCGCTGAACGTCCGATGGCGCCGCGGCACGATGTTGCCGGAACCGCCCGCGACCTGGCCACGCGGGGTTGCGGGACGGCTATACTTGAAGCGTTTGCAGTCAAGGGGCGCCGCGCCTGCGTCGCCGCCGCTCTCAACGGGAGGTCTTTTATGGCAGAGGAAAAGCCGGTTGTCGGGATCATCATGGGTTCCAAGTCCGATCTGGGCGTCATGGAGGGGTGCACGGCCGAGCTCGAGGCGCTCGGCGTTCCCTATGAGCTCGTGATCGCGAGCGCCCACCGCACGCCGGCGAAGGTCCATGAGTGGGCCTCGACCGCTGCCGACCGCGGCATCAAGGTGATCATCGCCGCCGCCGGCAAGGCCGCCCACCTGGGTGGGGTCGTCGCGGCCTTCACGCCGCTGCCGGTGATCGGCGTTCCCATGAAGACGAGCGACCTGGGCGGCATGGACTCGCTGCTCTCGATGGTGCAGATGCCGAGCGGTGTGCCCGTCGCCTGCGTGGCCATCAACGGCGCCAAGAACGCCGCGATCTACGCCACGCAGATCCTGGGCGCTTGCGACCCCAAGTACCGTGCCATCATCGAGAAGATGAAGCAGGAGATGGCCGAGGCCTAGCGGCTGCCGCGCCATCGCGCAAAAGAAACGAGGAGCGTCATGTCCGAGTACCAGGGCAAGCGATTCAAAGCGTCCCAGATTCCCGATCCCGCTGTGCCGCAAACGACCGCGGCGCGTGCGCGCGATGCGCGGGCGTCCGCTCCTCAGCAAGCTCGCGCGCCGCGTCCCGTGGCGCCGCAGTCGCAGCGTCGGCGCGACACGCCGGCGGCATACCGGCCCTCGTCCTATGACGCGGCGTCGCACAAGCGTGGGCGCAAGGGGCGCCGCGCTGTGGCCGAGCCCGGGCGCGACGCGACGCCGGAGCCCAAGCGCCGCCGGCGGTCCGTCATCCCGATCCTGCTCATTATCATCGGCATCGGCCTCATCGTCGCCGCGGCCGCGATCTTCATCAACGCGCAGATCGGCTACAAGCAGGCGAGCGACTCGTATCAAAAGATCGAGAAGCAGTACGTGAAGGAGAAGGACGCCTCGGGCGTGCCCACGATCGACTTCAGCGCGCTCGCCCAGACCAACCCCGATATCGTGGGCTGGATCTATGCGCCCGGCACCAACATCAACTATCCCGTGGTGCAGACCAAGGACAACAAGAAGTACCTCAACACGCTGTTCGACGGTACGGCCAACGCCTCGGGTGCGATTTTCTTGGATTGCGACGATACGGCTCCCGGTCTCGTCGATCAGCAGACGACGATCTACGGGCATCACATGAACGACGGCTCGATGTTCAACGTGATCTCCGACACCACCGACCAGGCCAAGTTCGATTCCATCTCGTGCGTCTACTACATAACGCGCGACGCGACCTACAAGCTCAAGCCGCTTGCGACCAAGGTGGTCGAGGACTCGTATTCGAAGGCCCGCACGCCCAATTTCTCGGGCGATATGTCGCTCTCCGACTATCTGGACGAGATTCTGGACGGAGCCTCGGCCCAGGCGAGCGACGCCAAGGACCGCGCGGCGCAGGCCACCAAGGTCGTGACGCTCGTGACCTGCCGGTCGCTCTCGCTCTCCAACACGCGCGCCATCATGGTGCTCACGCCGGAGGAATAGCCGTCGCGGGCTTTGGCGCCCGTCGCGGCTCCTAGACGCGGGAGGCGTCCTGGGGGTTCATCGTCATGCTCTGGAATCGGTGCTCCATATAGGCGTCGTCGAAATGCTTGCCGTAGAACTGCGCCACGGGCGTGTCCGACTCGTTGCCCGCCGCGCGCTGGTACCAGAAGTCGATGGACTGGACGGTCATGAGCGCGTCGACGGCCATGAGCAGCGTGGCGACGACGGTGAGCGAGTAGCGCCATTTCCAGGGGATCAGGTTGATGAGCTTGAGCAGGTGCGGCAGCATGAACTTGATCCACAGCAGGCCTCCCACGCCCCAGAGCGCCGTCATCTGCGTGCAGGCGCGCCCGGCGGTGAGCACGGCGATGGGGTCGGGCATGCCAAAGAGCGTGATGTGCGAGTAGCTCCACGACACGACGCCAAAAGCCGTCTGCCAGAACCAGCCGGCAAAGACCTCGAACGCGCCGCCGATCACGGCGCTCACCAAAAAGATGATGAGGAAGTTCTTCTTGTAGAACCGGTTGAGCGCCATCGTCATGAGCACGGCGCCCACGCCGTAGATGGGGGAGAACGGGCCAAAGAGCATGCCGGCGCGGTCCTGGTAGACGCCGGGGTCGACGATCACCATGTGCCAGATGTCCTCGAGGATGAGCCCAAGGACGCTGCAGACCACAAAGACCCAGAACAGGTTGAAGAAGTTGAGCTTGATGTAGCCCTCGCCGGTTTCGTCCCGGCCGAGCATGCCCTCGGCGGCGGCGTCGCGGTCGAGCATGTCGCGCAGGCGGCGCTGGAGCTCGCGCTCCTGGCGCAGCGTGGGGTCGACGGTCGCGGAGAGCGCGACCAGGATGGCGAGCTGCACGCCCGGGCGGATGAGGAACGGCCCGATGCCCTGGAGCATCACGTCGACACCGAGCTCGACGACGGTGAACGCGATGAGCACGTAGGACAGGCGCGCGGCGTTGCGGCGCTGGTCCTTGATGAGGTCGATGCCGAAGACGATGAGCGCGAGGGCGCTGATCACGGAGAGCATGATGCCACCGATGACGAGGCCGATGGCGAGCAGGAGGTTGCCCTCGACCATGCTCGCGGCCTTGCCGCTGATGAGCGCCGTGATGACCTGCCACATGAAGGCGGCGATCGAGGGAAGGGTCGCCACGCCGGAGAGGATGCAGAGCACGGCGTAGATCTTGATGATGAGGGGGATGCGCTTGACCTCGTCCGCGCTCGGGCGCCGGGGGTCGAGTTCGTTTGTGCCCATAGGGTATGCCTTTCTTGTCTTGCGTAGGCACACAGCATACGCCCGTCGCTGCGAAAATGACGGGACAAACGTCCCGATTGCACCTTTGTCACCCCAGATGGGAGCCGGCGCGGGTGTGTGGACGGCGTTCGCGGAGGCGTGCTGCGGGAACCTGAGCATCGAGGGCTTGCATGCCTGTGATTTCCTTAGGGGAAACACGCGAAGGGCCCAGTTGGCGTGTTTCCCCTAAGGGAATCACGGATGGCGCGGGCGAGTGCGGGGCGTTGGAGCGAGCATGCGCCTCCGTCGGCCCGCCGCTCGTCCCAGGCCCTGGCTCGGCCAGCGAAATGCCGAGAAAATGTTTGGTTCCAAAACGATTATATAGCTCGGTGGGCTTTTGAAATGGGCCGTCCATATGCCAAAACGCGCGCCCGCCCGTGCGTATAATAGGCGGGTATCGCCAAACATAGGGCTATTGAGGGGATGCCATGTCTCAAGAAACCATCCGCGCGGCCGAGCGCGCCGCGGGACAGGTATCGGCGGCGAGCGGTTACGACCCCGACTCCGACCAGCTGCACGAGGAATGCGGCGTTTTCGGCGTCTGGGCACCCGATCGCGATGTCGCGCGTCTGACGTATTTTGGCCTGCGTGCGCTCCAGCACCGCGGCCAGGAGTCCGCGGGGATCGCCGTCGGCGACGGCGGCACGGTGATGGTCCGCAAGGACCTGGGCCTTTTGGGGCAGGTGTTCTCCAACGCCGACCTCTCGACGCTCTCCGGCCAGCTCGCCGTGGGCCACGTGCGCTACGGCACCGCCGGCGCCAAGAGCTGGGAGGCCGCGCAACCGCACCTCTCGACCATCAACGACGTGATCATCGCGCTCGCCCACAACGGCACCCTCGTCAACACCGACGAGCTCCGCCGTCAGCTCATCGAGCTCGGCGTGCCGTTCCTCTCCAACTCCGACAGCGAGGTCGCGACCAAGCTCATCGGTTACTTCACCCAGCGCACGCATCATCTGCGCGAGGGTATCCGCAAGACCATGGAGCTCGTGCGCGGCGGCTACGCCATGACGCTCATCAACGAGCAGGCACTCTATGCCTTCCGCGACCCGCACGGCATCCGCCCGCTCGTGCTCGGACGTCTTGTCGACGGCGGGCTCGACCAGGCCGATCTCTCCCGCGCCGCACAGCTGCCCTCCCAGGAGGGCGTCGCCGATGCGGACGCCGGCGTGCCTGCGACGGCAAGCGCCGGCGGCTGGGTCGTGGCGTCCGAGACCTGCGCGCTCGACATCGTGGGCGCCGAGTACGTGCGCGATATCCGCCCCGGCGAGATCTTGCGCATCAGCGCGGAGGGCCTTGTGTCCGAGCAGGGCGTGCCCGCGGCTCCCACCTGCGCGAACTGCGTGTTCGAGCAGGTCTACTTCGCGCGCCCCGACTCCATCATGAACGGCAAGAGCGTCTATGCCTGCCGCTACGATATGGGCCGTCAGCTCGCCCACGAGGAGCCCGTCGAGGCCGACATGGTCATCGGCGTGCCCGACTCCGGCCTGCCGCCGGCGGAGGGTTATGCCCGCGAGAGCGGCATCCCCTTTGGCGAGGGCCTCATCAAGAACCGCTACGTGGGCCGCACCTTTATCGAGCCCACGCAGGAGCTGCGCGCCATGGGCGTGCGCATGAAGCTCAACCCTCTGCGCGACAACATCGAGGGCAAGCGCCTCGTGGTGATCGACGACTCCATCGTGCGCGGCACCACCATGGTGCAGCTCGTCAAGATGCTGCGCGGCGCCGGCGCCAAGGAGATCCACGTGCGCATCAACTCGCCCGAGGTCGTCTGGCCGTGCTTCTACGGCATCGATACCGACGTGCAGTCGCAGCTCATCAGCGCCAACAAGTCGGTGGACGAGATCTGCGAGTTCATCGGCGCCGATTCACTCGCGTTTTTGTCCGTCGAGGGCCTGCTCAAGTGCATGCCCAAGGGCGGTTACTGCGACGCATGCTTTACCGGCAACTACCCGGTGGCGATTCCCGAGTCCTTTGGGCGCGACAAGTTCATGGAGGGTTACAGGCCCCATAACATGGACGAGATCGAGAAGCTCGACAGCGACGTGGTGGTCGAGAAGGACCGCGACCGCAGCTGGGAAGAGGAGCATCCGGAAGCGTAACCGCTGCCGGGCCGACACGTTTGGGGCTTGGTCCCGTGGTCGGCCCGGCGCTTTAGTTTTAAGGTGGGGTGGCGCGCCGCAAACTCGACGGCGCGCGCCCGCGACAAAGCCCGTATACGAGGCCCGCCCCCAGCGGGCCGTCTCAAGACACAGGAGAGGAAACCATGAGCGAGAGCAAGCATGTGACGTATGAGGATGCCGGCGTCGACACCGCCGAGGGCGGCCGCGCCGTCGACGCGATCAAGCAGATGGTGAAGGAGACCAACCGCCCCGAGGTCATCGGCGGGATCGGCGGCTTTGGCGGTCTGTTCTCGGCCGCGGCGCTCAAGGACATGGAGGACCCGATCCTCATCTCCGGCACCGACGGCGTGGGCACCAAGCTCGTGCTGGCGCAGATCATGGACCGTCACGAGACGGTGGGCCAGGACCTGGTGGCCATGTGCGTCAACGATATCCTCGCCTCGGGTGCCGAGCCGCTGTTCTTCTTGGATTACGTGGCGATCGGGCACATCGAGGCCGAGCATATGGCCAAGATCGTGAAGGGCGTGGCCGACGGCTGCAAGCTCGCGGGCTGCGCGCTCGTGGGCGGCGAGATGGCCGAGCATCCGGGCGTCATGGCCCCTGCGGACTACGACCTCGCCGGCTTCACGGTGGGCGTCGTCGACCGTCCCAAGATGCTCGACCCGGCGAACGTGCGCCCCGGCGACGTGATCCTGGGCCTGCCTTCCACGGGCATCCACTCCAACGGCTATTCGCTCGTGCGCCGCGTGATCGGCGTCGACGGCATCCTGCCGGGCACGCCCGAGGCCGCTGCGAAGGCCGAGGAGCTCTCCCGTCCGCTCGACGAGCTCGGCGGTCAGTCGCTCGCCGACGCCCTGCTCGCGCCCACTCGCATCTACGTCAAGCCGATCCTCGATCTGCTACGCGGCGGCGCCGATGTGCACGCCATCGCGCACATCACGGGCGGCGGCATCACCGAGAACCTCAACCGCGCGCTCGCCGCGGACGTCGACGCCGTGGTCACCCGCAACGGTGCCGAGATGGGCTGGGACGTGCCTCCCGTCATCACGTATATCTCCCAGCAGGCCGAGCTCGCGCCCAACGAGGCGTGCAAGACCTTCAACATGGGCGTGGGCCTCTGCCTGATCGTCCCGGCCGCCGCCGAGGCCGACGTGACCGCCAAGCTCGAGGCGCTCGGCGAGAAGCCGTTCCGCGTGGGCGAGTGCGTCGAGGGCTCCGGAAAGGTCGTGTACTCCGATGAGCGCTAACGTGGACGAGGCTTTGGCCGGCACGGGTGCGGGTGCCGCCGTGGGCGAGCAGTGTGCCGCGGTCGAGGAGCTCGGCTACACGCCCTATACGCGTCCCACGGGGACTCCGGTCGCCGAGCCGCTCAAGATCGGCGTGCTCATCAGCGGCTCCGGCACCAACCTGCAGGCACTCATCGATCTGATCGCCGCGGGCAAGCTCAACGCCTCGATCGAGCTCGTGGTCTCGAGCCGTCCCTCGGCCAAGGGCCTGCAGCGTGCCGAGCGCGCCGGCATCCAGACGCTCACGCTCTCCAAGGAGGTCTACGCCGACCCGATCGCGGCCGACGAGGTGATCGCGCACGCGCTGCTCGAGCGCGGCTGCGAGTACGTGGTGATGGCCGGCTACATGCGCATGGTGCACGCGCCGCTGCTTGCGACGTTTAAGAACCGGGTGGTCAACCTGCATCCGGCGCTGCTCCCGAGCTTTACCGGCGCGCACGCCATCCAGGATGCCTACGACCGCGGCGTCAAGGTCACGGGCGTGACGGTGCACTTTGCCAACGAGATCTACGACAACGGCCCCATCATCGCGCAGCGTCCGCTCGCCATCGAGGAGGGCTGGGATTGCGATACGCTCGAGGCCCACATCCACGAGATCGAGCACGTGCTGTACCCGGAAGTCGTCCAGATGCTCGCCGACGGCCGCGTCCACGTGCTGGGGAACGGCCACGTGGCGATCGACCCCGCACGGGGCTGATGCGCGCGGACACGGCATCCCAGTTTGAGTGGCCAAAAGTGCTCGGCACTTTTGGCCACTTTTTATATGCATAACGGTCAGGTGTGCCACAATAGCGGATGTTCGAATCGATTCCCGAAAGGCCGATGATGGCAAACTACAAGAAGCAACCCAAGAAGGCCGCCAAGCCCGCGCCCGAGAAGCCGGCTGCGGACGCCTCCGCTCAGCCTGCCGCCGACGCCGCCGCGTCCAAGCCGCAGTCCAAGAAGCCGAGCCGCACGGCCCGCAAGAAGGCCCGCAAGTCCCGCGTCTCCAAGACCGTGAAGATCGTGCTCGTCGCCATCGGCGTGCTCGCCATGGTGCTCTCCGTCTCCACGATGGCGTGCTCCGGCCTCATGCAGCAGTCCCAGGACAGCAAGTCGAGCACGGACTATAAGCTCACCGGCGGCGTCGCGGCCACGATCAACGGGTCCAACCTCACCGAGGACACCGTGACCAAGCAGATCATGAACGTGCGCACGTCTTACGGCTACACCAAGGACAAGGACTGGGCCCAGTACCTCGTCGACCAGGGCCTCACGCCCAAAAAGTACCGCAAGCAGGTCATCGATTCCTACTCGCAGCAGATCCTGATCCAGCAGGCCGAGAAGGAATACAACGTGAGCGTCTCGGACGACGATATCGAGAAAGCCTGGAAGGACGCCTGCAAGAGCGCCGGCGGCGAGAAGGCCTTCAAGAAGACGCTCAAGACCTACGGCTATACCGAGAGCACCTACAAGGATTCCCTCAAAGACAGCCTCGCCCAGCAAAAGCTCAAGGACAAGGTCGCGTCCGCCAAGACGCCCAAGGACAAGGAGATCCTGAGCTACCTCAACGAGAACCTCTCGACCTATAACGACGCCCGCCGCTCCGAGAACATCCTGATCAAGGTCGACTCGGACGCTTCGGACGAGGACAAGGCCAAGGCGAAGGCGACCGCGCAGGAGTGCCTCGACAAGATCAACTCCGGCGAGCTCTCCTTCGAGGACGCCGTCAAGAAGTACTCCGAGGACACCGGCTCCAAGAGCAAAAAGGGCGACGTGGGCTGGGATAAGCTCACCACCTTCGTCGATGCCTATGAGACGGCGCTCCAGCAGCTCAACAAGGGCGACGTGAGCGGCATCGTCGAGTCGACGTACGGCTACCACATCATCAAGTGCACCGACTACTTCCATGTCGACAACGAGGTGACCGACATCAAGCAGGTGCCCAAGGCCATCAAGAAGTACGTCGCCAACGTGGTCAAGACGCAGAACACCGGCACCAAGTACAACGACTGGCTCGAGAAGTACCAGAAGAAGGCCGACATCAAGATCAACCCCATGCCCAAGGACGTTCCCTACAATGTGAGCCTCAAGGGCGTGACCAAGAGCGCGTCGAGCACGAGCTCGGATTCGAGCGACAGCACCGCCGCCACGACCGACTCGTCGAGCAGCGACGGCTCCGGCGATTCGGGCGGCGACCAGTAAATGACCGAGGCGGCGGGCGAGATCCCCGCCGCTTCGCACGAACCGGGGCGGCGGGGCCGATGCCGCGCCGTCCCCACATATGAAAGGAAGTCATCGAGCATGACCAACGAAGAGCTTCAGAAGGAAATGATCGCGGCCATGAAGGCCAAGGACAAGGTTCGCCTGTCCATCATCCGCCAGGTCAAGACCGAGGTGAAGAACATCGAGGTCAACGAGCGCCGCGAGATCACCGAGGAAGACGTCAACAACATGATCAAGCGCCTCATCAAGCAGACGAGCGAGACGCTTGAGATGTCCATCAAGGCCGGCAACGACCAGGAGCGCACCGACAATCTCACCGAGCAGATCAAGATCCTGGAGAGCATGCTGCCCGCCCAGGTCTCCGGCGAGGAGCTCGAGGCACTGATCGAGAAGACCATCGCCGAGCTGGGCGCCACGTCCAAGAAGCAGATGGGCCAGGTCATGGGTGCCCTCGGCAAGGCCACGGGCGGCAACTTCGACAAGCCGGCGGCTGCCAAGATTGTGGGCGCCAAGCTCGCCTAGCGTTCGCAAATGCGCGGGACCGGTCATTGGGGACGTATACCGATGACCGGTCATTTATATACGTCCCCAATGAACAGTTGGCGAACGAGCCTGCGGATGCTTTACCGCGGCGGTGTGCGTTATGGGAAAATGATTGCGGTCTGTTTACAACGGGGCGCCCTCGACTGCCGGGGGCGCCCTTTTTCGTACAATGTTGAGCATTCGCGATTGAGCTTAGAAAGGGACGTTCATGGCAGACATGATCGAGATCAGGCATCTCAACAAGTACTTTGGCGATCTGCATGTGCTCAAGGACATCAACCTCACCGTCAAGCGTGGCGAGAAGCTCGTCATGATCGGGCCGTCCGGCTCGGGCAAGTCGACCCTCATCCGCTGCGTCGACTATCTCGAGGAGCCCACGTCGGGCGAGGTCATCATCGACGGCACGCCGCTCACCAAGAAGAACCATCTGGAGATGGCCCGCAAATACAGCTCCATGGTGTTCCAGCAGTTCAACCTGTATCCCAACATGACGGTGCTCGGCAACCTCACGCTCGCACCCATCAAGCTGCAAAAGAAGAGCAAGGAGGAGGCGACCGAGACCGCCATGGCCGCGCTCAAGCGCGTCGGCATGGCGCACAAGGCGGGCGAGTACCCGCAGAACCTCTCGGGCGGCCAGCAGCAGCGCGTCGCCATCGCCCGCGCCATGTGCACCAAGCAGCCGATCATCCTGTTCGACGAGCCCACGAGCGCCCTCGACCCCGAGATGGTCCAGGAGGTGCTCGACGTCATGATCGAGCTTGCCCAGGAGGACATCACCATGATCTGCGTGACCCACGAGATGGGCTTCGCGCGCCAGGTTGCCGACCGCGTGATCTTCATGGAGGACGGCCGCATCCTGGAGGAGGGCTCGCCCGAGCACTTCTTCGACAACCCCGAGAACCCGCGCTGCCGCGAGTTCCTGTCCAAGATCCTGCACTAGGCGGGCGGTGCTCATATGAACGAGACCATGACCGGCGGCATGACGCGCCGCCGCTTTATCGAACTTTTGGGCGCGGGCGCCATCGCACTCACCGGTGCCGGCGCGCTTGCCGGCTGCGGCAGCGATGCGTCCTCGGGCGCGTCCGCATCGGGCGGCGCTGCAGGCTCCAAACTCGCCGCCATCAAGGCGCGTGGGCACCTCGCCGCGGGCGTCAAGAAGGACGTGCCGGGCTACGGCTATTACGACACGGCCAAGGGCCGCTTCGAGGGCATGGAGGTCGACCTCTGCTACATGATTGCGGCCGAGGTCTTCGGCGTCACCTATAAGCAGGCCAAATCGCGCGAGCTCGTGGAGTTCACCGACGTCACGCCCAAGACACGCGGGCCGCTCATCGACAACGACCAGCTCGATATCGTCGCCGCGACCTACACCATCACCGACGAGCGCAAGAAGAGCTGGGACTTCTCGACCCCGTACCGCACGGACTACGTGGGACTCATGGTCAAGAAGCGCTCGCACTTCAAGTCGATCAACGACCTCGACGGCAAGGTCATCGGCGTGAGCCAAGGCGCGACCACGCAGAGCCTCATCGAGCAGATGATCAAGGACGAGGGTTTCACGTGCAACCCCGAGTTCCGCGCCTTTAGCGGCTACCCCATCATCAAGAGCTCGCTCGACGCCGGCAACATCGACGTCTTCGCCATGGACCGCTCGACGCTCGCCGGCTACATGAACGATACCGTCGAGCTCCTGCAGCCCGAGGTCAAGTTCGGCGAGCAGGGCTACGGCGTGGCCACCAAGAAGGGTTGCGACCTCTCGGCCGTGGTCGACAAGGTGGTCAACGACCGCCTGGCCGACGGCTGGCTCGACAAAGAGGTCAAGACCTGGGGCCTCGTGTAGGCCGGGAGGGACTGGAATGCTAGAAGGATTGTTTGACGCCGACCGCTGGTCGACGACGTTTGCGAATATGGGGCCCTTCTGGGAGGGCTTTGGGGTGACGCTCCAGGTGGTTGTCGCCGGTCTGGTGCTGTCGCTTGTGCTGGGCACGCTGCTTGGCGTGTTCTCGACCACACGCTCGCGGGTGCTCCGCGCCATCGCGCGCGTCTACGTCGAGTTCTACCAGAACACGCCGCTGCCCGTGCAGGTGCTCTTCATGTACATGGCGGGCCCGCAGTTCCTGCAGGCCATCACGCATGCGGCCGAGCCTGTGCGCATCGCGCCGTTCGTCCTGGGTTTCTTGGGCGTGGGCCTCTACCACGCGGCCTACATCTCCGAGGTCATTCGCACCGGCATCGAGGCCGTCCCGCGCGGCCAGATGGAGGCGGCGCAGAGCCAGGGCTTCACGCGCGCGCAGGCCTACATCTACATCGTGCTGCCGCAGACGTTCAAGATCATCCTGCCGCCGCTCTGCAACCAGGCGCTCAACCTGGTCAAGAACACCTCGGTGCTCGCGCTCGTGGCCGGCGGCGACCTCATGTACCGCTCCGATAACTTCGTGTCGCTCTACGGCTACCTGCAGGGCTATATCGTCTGCTGCCTCATGTACTTCATCATCTGCTTCCCCCTCGCTCTGCTGGTCCAGTGGCTCGAGCGCCGCTCCAAGGAGCGCCCGCGCGGCAAATCGCTGGCCGAGCTCGGGCTCGACACCGCAAAGGAGGCCTAAGGGATGGAGATCTTCAACGCGACCAACCTGCTCTATATCTGGGGCGGCTTTGTCAAGACGATCGAGATCTCCGCGCTCTCGATCTTCTTCTCGCTCATCTTCGGCACGGTGCTGGCGCTCATCAAGGCCTATGCGCCCAAGCCGTTCCGCATTATCGTGAGCGCCTACATCGAGCTCTTCCGCTGCACACCCAACCTGCTGTGGATCCTCTTTATCTACTTCACGGTGCAGGGGCTCGATATCGTGATCTCGACCATCGCGTTCACGCTGTTCACGAGCGCCGTCATGGCCGAGATCGTGCGTGGCGGCCTCAACTCGATCCCGCGCGGGCAGTTCGAGGCGGCGCAGAGCCAGGGCTTTGGTTTCTTTGCCACGATGCGCTACATCATCCTGCCGCAGACGTTCAAGACGATCATCCCGGCGCTGTTCTCCCAGTGCACGACCGTCATCAAGGACAGCTCGTATCTGTCGGGTATCAATGTGGCCGAGCTCATGTACACGTCGAACGTTGTGATGGCGCACGCGATCGACCTGTCGCAGGTACTCATGCTCTACGGTCTGGTGTTCGCGATGTACTTTGCGCTCAACTTTGGCATCTCGCTGCTGGTGAGGGCGTACCAGCATCGGGTCGTTGCCGCATAGAGGAAAGGAGTCGCGATGAGCGATATCGAGAAGAAGAAAAATCCTGTGGTGATCACCATCGCGCGCGACTTTGGCGCCGAGGGGCACGAGATCGGCCGCATGCTCGCCAACGAGCTGCATATCCCGCTCTACGACAACGAGCTGCTCGTGCGCGCGTCGCTACGTGCGGGCGAGGCACTCGACAAGATGGCCGCCTATGACGAGCAGCTCGCCGTCGAAAACATGGCCTTTTTGCCCGACCGCTACGATTCGCGCTCGTACTCCGACAAGCTCTTCCAAAAGATGAGCCAGGTCATCCTCGATCTGGGGGAGACCGAGAGCTGCATCATCGAAGGGCGCCTCTCGGACTACCTGCTGCGCAACAACCCCAACCACATCGCCGTGCTGGTGACGGCTCCCTTTGAGGACCGTGTCGAGATCGTGCGCAAGAAGCGCGGGCTCAACAAGAAGAAGGGCGCCAAGCTGGTCAAGCAGCAGCAGAAGGCGCGCGAGGCGTTCTACAAGCGCTACAGCGGCGGCAAGTGGAAGATGACGAGCGGCAAGGACATCGTGGTCAACCGTGCCAAGCTCGGGCGCGAAGGTTGCGTCGCGGTGCTCGCGGCGGCCTACCGCCACAAGCTCGAGGAGCTCAACGCCTAGTCCACGCCGCGCGGCCTCCCCGCTGGGGTTGCCCGGTTGGAAAGACCTTGGTGAGACCGGCGCGCGTCTACGTGCCGGTCTTTTTGTATATCGAGGTGAGGTGCCGCTGCACCATGCGGAGGGCCTGCTCAAAAAGCTCAAGCGTGCTCAAAATACTCAAAGAAGCTCAAAATAATCAAAGGTGCTCAAAATAATCAAAAACGACGGGCATAATGGACCCATGCGAGGATGAAGGAGGGCATATGGCGGTGTCGACGAGATATGGCCAGAATAACCCGTTTACGCCGATGTTCGGGCGCGTTCCGGCTTATATGGCCGGGCGTGAGCGCATCATCGACGATATGGTGCTGGCGTTTGAAAATGGGGATTCGGATCCCAATCTCTGCTCGATTTTTTATGGCGCGCGAGGTACGGGGAAGACGGCGCTCCTGTCGTATCTCTCATATCGGGCGCAGCAGGAGGGCTGGATCACGGCGAGCGTGACGGCGTCGGACGGAATGCTCGACGATATCCTGCAGAGGCTCGAGGAATCGGCGGCGCATTTGCTCGGTGGGTCGACCAAAAAGCGCGTGACGGGCGTCGAAATTGCTCCCATCGGTAGTATAAGCTGGGAAAATATCGATAGCCAAACTGAAAAGCCCAACTGGCGCACCAAGATGAACGCCCTGTTTTCACAGCTTTCGGAAACAGGCACCGGCGTGCTCATCGCCGTCGACGAGGTTGATGCGTCATTTTCGCAGATGACGGAGCTTGTCACGACCTACCAACATTTTGTGAGCGAGAACAAGAAGGTCGCGTTGCTGATGGCTGGATTGCCGTTTCGCGTTCTTGCACTCCTAACGGGGAAGTCGACATCTTTTCTTCGCCGGGCTGCGCAGCGTTCGCTCGGTTCGATTTCTCCCGTCGAGGTGAAGGAGGCGTTTCGCCTGACGGTCGAGGACGGCGGGAAGACGATTTCCGACGAGGCGCTGGATCGGGCGGCGGAAGCGATTGACGGGTTTCCGTTTATGTTTCAGCTGGTGGGGTATCGCGCGTGGAACGCATCGCGACAAGCCCCCGAGGTTTCGCTCGAGGATGTCGATCGCGGCGCGAAACTTGCGCAGCAGGAGCCGGAATCGCGTGTCTTTGCCTCGACGGCCGCCGAGCTTTCGCCGGGAGATTTGGATTTCCTCCGCGCGATGAACCCGGTGGGCCGCACGACGAGGAGCGAGCTCGCGTCAAGGCTCAAGAAGAGCTCGGGATCAATTTCGACGTATAAGAAGCGTTTGATTGAAGCCGGGGTGATCGAGGAGCCCCTGCAGGGACATTTCGAGTTCGCGCTGCCGGGGTTTGGCGAATACGTGGCATCGCTTTGTTGAGCGCGCTGTCGTTGCTGAGCTGACAAACCATCTGTTTAGGGACAGGTTACCAGCGGGTGGTTTCTTGACAGAACGCCCACGTCTGTGGCGGAACGGTGGCAAAACCGCCCGATTATGACCTGTCCCTCAAAGGATGGTCAGGAGGGGAAGACCTTGGTGAGACCGGCGCGCGTCTGCGTGCCGGTCTTTTTGTATATCGAGGTGAGGTGCCGCTGCACCATGCGGAGGGCC
>ERZ808262.599-NODE-599-length-15274-cov-6.115251_pt1 | contig 15274 bp, 26 predicted proteins | sample MGYA00520895_ERZ808262 | MGnify/ENA primary metagenome ERZ808262 (study PRJEB31516, sample SAMN03275588) | gut metagenome | biome: mammalia-associated habitat; material: feces | host: Papio cynocephalus | place: Kenya | collected 2012-08-02 ... | reverse complement strand
CTGAGAACTTATCAAAGAAACAAAACATATTTCCATCACTTTTGAGTATGTCACCCCTTTCCCATGCGAACTTTGACCAGTCGCGCATTTCCTTGGAGGGGAAGAGCATACACTCCCCTTCTGTGCTATATTTACCATCATTATAGAAGAGCACACGCTCATCATATGTGTTAAATAACACATAAATGGTTTCATCGTCACCTATATGGTCAAAGGTGACTTGCCCCCAAATAGGGGTATAGAGTTTAGTGCCTTCCGGCTTGTGCTTGAGTATTTCCGCTATGTTCATTTTTTTTTGTTTTAGACTTTATAGACTAAATAGATTATTATAGACCTTAAATAGACTTCACCTTGTGCTATCTGACAGTTTGAAGATGATGCTTTTGCAGTCCCTGCGTTCTAAGTTGGAGCACTTGATTTTCTGACAGCAGTCGATGTATCGGTCGTAGTCGAGATTGGCAAAGAAGCAATCTCGGCAGTCACCCTCGATGACCTCCAGCGTGAGGCGCGAGCCAATGGGGTAATCAGTTGATATATCCATGGTTGTTTTTTTTAGGCTTATTGGGCACGACAGGCCCAATAAGCGTGGTTGATGATGTTATGCTTATTTGTATTCCACGAGGCGCGAATAGGAGTTGCGGATGTTGTATGCCTCGTATACGCTGTCCATGTGCATTCGGAGCCGGTCGTAACGCCACTCGGCTGTGGTGAGCTTGACCTTCATGGAGGCGTAGACGGCGATGTTGGAGACGGCGAGGATGGAGAGCAGGACGATGGCGACCGTCACTGGCTTGCGCTTGATGGCCTCGGCAGTCTTGCGGAAGGCGAGGGCGACGGCGTTGACGATGAGCAGGAAGACTGCCCACAGGGAGCGGCCAAGGCCAAGGGCGGCGGTGCTGAGCGCGCCTCGGAGCATGGCGGTGACATCCCTGTATGAACTGTAAATGACTTTCATGGCCCTATGCGAATTTGCGCAATTCTTCAAGAATCGAAGCCGCAACGACGGCAACCCTTTCGCCTATTTCCGATGCGGGAAGCGCATTTTCATAGACACAAGGCGCAATGGCCTTGGCCATCTCGACAAGATACTTCTCGTGATTATGGATGAGACTGTCGTTTGTCTCCATTACGTGCAGCTCGCAATCGATTCTCTGCATTTCTTCTCTTGTGGTGAAATTTAACGCGTTTTTTTTCATGTTTTTCATTCTGTATCGTTTCCGTTTTGTTTTTTGCGCTCAATGGGCACTGTGGGCTCATTGGGCGGTGGATGATGATTTTTGCTTATTCGATGCTTGCCAGTTTTGAGCCGGTGAGCTCGCGTATGGCTTTCTTGGCGCATCCCGGCGTACGGAAGATGTCGTCGGCGAAGTCGGCCACGGTATCGAGGCGGCTCTTGACGAGGGTCTTGCCCTTGACGAGGCGGTCTGCCCACTGGTTGAAGGATAGCTTGATGTTGCCGAACTCGTCGTCGGAGAACTCCACCTTGGCAAGTTCCGGGAAGAAGTCCTTGTGGGCACTGCCCCAGAGCTTCTCCACGGATGAGAGGTCGAAGGACTTGAAGAAGCGTTGCCACTCTGCTTGCGCGCCTCCCCATTGCTTGGCCACGGCTTCGACCGCGGCCTTGTGGCACTCTGTGGCCACGGATAGCGACATATAGGCTCCCATGCTCCATGCGGCGGCCTCGGCGTTTCGTATGCCATTCTTCTCGTAGACGAGGCGCAGCTTGTTGACGAGACAGGTGAGGAACTGCTTGTTGTCCTGGTAAGCCTTGAAGCCGAAGGAGGCCCAGAAGTCGTAATACTCTTCATCCGTCATGTCCTTGGCATAGAGGTCTCGTGTCTCCTCGGTCATGTCGGCGACGTGGAAGAACCGGTTTTCGGATGTGTAGATGAGGCCACGCTGGTACTCCTTAAAGGCATTGAAGCAACGCTTGTAGGCGTATCCTGCCGTGTTGCCCCCACGGACTTGCTGGTTGAACCGCTTGAGAGGCTTGAGGTATTCGTAAGCGTCGAGGCAAGCTGCCCAGGCCGCGTTGTTGGCCACGCCGTCGATGAGCTTTATCAAGGCGGACGCTTGCACGGCGGCGTTGACCCACCTGTCGTAGTCATCATTGGTGTGCTGGGAGACTATCAGCGGGATGCGATGAGAGAGCACAGGGCGCGGGTTCCTATTCATCGTTATTTGCTGGCGCCCCAACCTAATTCTCTTCGCGTCTTGATTCTTTTGCAGATTTGGGTCAGGGATAGACCTTCCCTTTCCCCCATGTATAATTCCCATTTCTTGTGTACATGCTAAAGAGGTTTGAATCCTGCCTATGCTCACGCACGAGCAGGTTTGGAACTTAAAGTTATAATTATAAAGAAAAAAACTATTGCTTGCCGTTGACGGTCTCTTGAAGCATCTTTGCCGTCTTGAAGACGATGGCCTTGTGAGCCGGGACGATGATTGTCTCCCCCGTGCGTGGGTTGCGACAACGGCGGTCGGGCACGTCCTTCCGCTTGAAGGTGCCCATGCGGTCGATTCGTACCTCGCCGTCGCTGACGAGACCGTTCTTGACGGCCTGGAATACCGTTGAGACACAAAGGGAACATTCAGCCGTTGACAGCTTGATGTCCCTGCTTGCCATGACCTCTTTTACGGCCTCGGCGATTTGAGTTTTCGTAATCATGATTGAAAATCGTTTTTATTGTTAGACATTATGTTTGATTATCTCTTTTGCGCGCACCAGTTGTCGGTGCATTGCCAGTACCCTGAAAGCCAAGCCTCCGTCATTGTGGCTTTTGGGTTGGCCTTGAGCCATTGCTCTGCTTGCTTGTGAATGTCTGCCATGATAAGTTGTTTGCTATCTTCGGAGCGAATCTCCCATGAAGGGCACTACTTTCGTGATGGCTATGAGCCTGTCAACGACACGTTCTCCATATCTCAGCGTCATCTCCTTGACGGTGAGGTTAGTTGAAAGTATAAGCAGCTTGCCTTTCTTTTCAGCCGCGTCGCAAAGTTCCGCGAAAGGCATGCGCTTGTTGCCATAGGAGTTGAGGTTATCCTCCGTGCCTATGTCATCTATGTAGATGATATGCAACCTGAGAATCTCGTCTATCTTCTGATTGAGCTCCTGCGCGTTATAGATATTGACTATCTTCTTGTGCACGTCGTTGATAAGCAGAGGCAGGATATACATGCCTATCAGTGACTTCCCAAGACCACAGCCGCCGAGCATCAAAAGCCCCTTGCCATGGTTATCGGACATCCAATCGACGATGGGACGGTAGTTGTGCTCATTCCATACCGCTTCGCGGCCTGACTTCATGTTGACGACGTATCTCAATCCCCCTCTCAAGCGTCGCTCGGCGTTGGGGATACTTATTCGCACCGTGTTCATGTCTTGCGGATAGCCCCCCGTGCCTCGCATGAGGGACGCGAGCTTTTTGAAGTAATGTCCGCTATCTTTTACCTGTTCCATCTTTCCAGTCCTTCCGTGTAATCCTTGTCCTTGCTGTTTTGCAGGTTCATCCCAATAGGCAGGTTGGATGAGGATTCGTTATTCTTTTTTTTCTCCAAGTTTGTCTTATACCATCTTGCAAGCCTTTTTTGAACCTCAAAGGTATTTTCTTTTTCAAACCGCATTTTCCGTCCGTTCTCGTTAGCCTCAGTCCAGTAGTCGTAGAACTCACGAATCATCTTTTTGCCGTATTGCTCTACAAACGGGATTAGCTTCTCGCCGAAGGCGTGCTTTCTCTCGCCAAGTGTTTGCAAACTGTTTGCAAACTGTTTGCTGGCTGTTTGAATATTAGCTTTAACTGCCTGAGTATCAGATGTAGTGTTGTTTGTAAGCTGTTTGCAAACTGTTTGAGAAGTGTTTGAAAGTAGATTTTCTTTATACATTTTCTGTAAAGCGTAATAAACCTTGCCTCTGGTCACTCCGAACTCATCAGCTATCCGTTGAAGGCTTACTTTGATACCATCATCTTTTGTATTCCGCTTTACGAACATGAATATATTTATGTCGAGCCACGAATGAGATTGAAATATTTTATCTGGGACATTCATCGTCAAATTTAATTAATGTACCTTTGGTTTCAGGAAACGCTTGCAAATAGCCTGAATCATTCAACTTGCGCACAACCAAAGCTGTGGTGCTGAATGCCCTTTCGAGCAACTCCAACCGCCACCTCAAATCAAAAGGGCAGGTTGGGGTCAGCCGATGGGATAGAAGCCTGTTGCTGTGCGGCTGCTGACTGCTGCGGCTGTTGCGCTGGTTGTGCGAACGCGGCTTGTGGTTGCTGTGCCTGCCCGCCGTCGAAACGTTGCACGTCCCAGGCGCGGACACCATTATACCATTTGCCATTGAACTCATGCGCGTCTATGTCGAAACTGACTTTCACGTACTCGCCTTGCTGGATGTTGAACTGCGTGATTTTGCCGTTTAAGACATCGAAAGCCAAGTGCTTCGGATGCATCTCCTGTGTCTCCAAGACATAAGAGGCGCAACTCCACGCCTTGCCTGAACTTTTGCTTGTGCCACTTCGTTGTGGCAAGACGGCGATAATTCTCCCTTGAATTTCCATTCCTTTTTGTAATTTAATTTTACTTATTGATTATATTTTCTATGAACTCGTTGGCGAGCGCGACACGCTCTTCCATAAGATTGATGTCGTCTTCCACTCGCCCTATGCGCGCGTAATGGAAAGGCTTGGAGAGCCAAGGGCAGTAGGTGACGAACAGGCCGCCAACGGCACCCGTGCAGTCCATCTCTGCCATCATCTGCCAATAGTATTCAGGCTTGACGGTCTTGAGGTCTTCGGCGGAGTGTATGAGGTGCCTGTATCGCATGAACGTGCCGACATTGGGGCACTTGATTTCGAGCACACCAAGGTGCCCGTCACCGTCGATGTTGCGAATCATGCCGTCTGGTGAGGCCGCGAAGTGGGGTATGGTGTCGTGGGCGCAGAGGCTGACTTCCTCAATGTCATAGCCGAGGATGTCTGATGCCAGTCTCCGAGCCGCGTCTTCCTGCTCCGTGCCCCATAGCATGGCCTTGGTGGTGAAGCTGGTCTCTTCGAGGTAGTCGGAGAAGACCTCATCATCGTTGAGGAAGTCTTTGTTGAAGAGGCGCTCGCCGGCCACTTGGTAAAGGTACGCCTTTGCCGTGTCGGAGAACGTCTCGTCTTTTTTGCGCCCTGACTTCATTATATCAGAGACCTTAGAGCCTGTGATATTGCCCAGGCGCGCCCGATACCATGGCAACTCATGTTGCGAATCGGAAGTGTTGATGCTCATTGTTTCTTGTCACCTTTCTTTATTTCGTCTTTGGCCGCCTCGGCTGCCTTGGCTGCGATATTTTCTTGTTTCTCGCTTTCAAGGTTGTCAACGTATTCAGGAGCGAAAGCGTCGATGTCGAGGTCTTGTACGTCTGACGTGTTGGGCTTCACCACGGCCTGGTCGAAAGTGACGGCCCTCTGCATCTCTATTGACTTCGGGGCGAACTTCAAGATGGACTTGAGAACCGTTTTCATCGCCATGCTATCAAAGTCGGATTTCCATGGTGAGTTGAAGCCGCTGCGGAAGGCTTGCGAGAACTTCTGCGCGTGCGCCTTAACCTTGTCAACGTCCCAGTAGGCCACCTTGGTAAAGCCGTTGAGGAGCTCGAACTTGGCCATATAGCCAACCACCTTATCGGACTTTCTCTGCTTCTTGTCGAAGACATAATCCTCATCGAACTCATCGCCCGAAATATACTCACCCTCATGTACTGGCGCGGCGAGAATCTTCTTGAACTGGCCGCTGCGCTGGCATAATTGCAATAAACCTAAATCACTAACCCACCGATTTACCATTTCAGTGGAGTGGACTATCTCTTCACCATTACAGGTGTCTCGCACTTGGACGTGTGATAAATTCACGCCTACTCGGTTACACTCATCACCGATAGTCTCTACACTCCAATATTTCCAAACAAATCCTCGAAAATGTTTTCTAACTCCTTTAAGAGCCTTACAGATTCTGTCGTTCCCACACTGAAAATGTTCTGCTGCATCTTTTATAGAGCGGAAATAGCAAAAGTTAAATTCACCCTCCGTAAATCCATAAATTGCCTTATAGATAGGCGGATGTGGTAATCTTCCTTTGTTAGCTTCAGATTTCTTTCTTCTTGATTCAAAAGACTGTCTTTTGCCAAGATTTGCTTTTCTTAGCTTTTCTCTGGTTTCTTCACTTACTATATGTCCGACTTTGGGACCAGTTAATTGCAGTAGTTTTTCTTTCTTCTCTTCATCCGTCATTCTATCCCATTGCGCTCTTGCGCATTTTGAAATGTATGCACGTTCTTCGAGAGAAGGATGATAGCCTTTAGCACCCTTGCCTCCATCGGTCATATTATAAGTTGCGCCCAACTTCTTAATCCAAAACACTTCTTTTGAATCAAGCTCATCTTTTTGGCATTCTTCTAAAACAGAAAAGGTAAAATTATTAAATCCGTATTTCTTTAACGCTTTACAGATTAATCTATTTCCTTTTGTGCTGCAAGGACACTTATGTTCCATCATTCTACGGTGAAGGTCTATGCTCTGACCTACATAGGTCTCCCCTGTAATATTGTTTTTTAAAGAATAAATGCCAATCATTGCTTGGAATATATTAAAGCACGGTATTGCCCTTTATTGGAGGGTTTCACCGTTAGCCATATTGTTATATGACACCGTTTTTTCTTACGTTCACGAGATTTTACTTGACCATAACTTTCGGTTTAGCCAACTTGTAACTGGCACTGACTACCATAAGGTATGAGGTAAGCCTGGCCCAAGGTGGGCACTACCTGAAGTTGCATTGTGGCCGCTACCATTGCCGCACCTATAATGCTCATCGGCTGTGCCTTACGAAGCTGTGGGTTGCCATTGGCCACGCTGATAACCGAGCTCATAAAGCTGTTTGCCATCTGAGGACTGCTCCAGACCTCGTTAAGTTTGCTTATCACGGCAGGTGAGTGCATCAGCTCGCCAAGCGACATCCCTGCATTTTGTTGTTGCGTTGTAACTTGTGTTGTCATTTTCTTATTTTTTTTTAAAGTTATTTACTACTTGTATTATGATCGCTACCGCACCTTGTCGATATACCTAAAATGCGTCTTCTCCGTTATCACCCCGCCCATTCCGTCCGGACGCTCGTAGGTGTATGGGGAGGAACTGTACATCTTGCCGTCTCCAGCCTGGAAGTTGAGATAGACGGCCATCTTCTGTAACTTCATTATCCTCGCCCCGTCGAGCTCCATGAGACAGAAGTGGGCCGCTCGCAGCTTCATTACCTCCTTGGCCATGTCCGCCGGCATGCTATCGATGATTTGTTTGACTCTGCTCATTCCTTCTTTCTGGTTTAATGTTGTCAAAAAAATTAGAAGTAACAATCAATGATAGGCGTGTCCGAGATTGAGCAGGTCTCGTAGTCCATCATCGAGTGCCTCATTACATCGGCATCGATGTAGGCCTGCGCCTTGTTCGTCGAGCCAGCCTGTATGAGATACGTCACCTTGTTCTTCTTCTCCTTGTTCGTCTTCTCGTCGATTGTGATGAAAGACAGCTTGCATTTGTAGAACTTATCGTCATTCTCATCGTCAGATACGTAAACCTCTCCGTATGAAGCAGGATTGATATTGGTGACTTTCAGCTCTCCGCTCGCATAGGGAGCCATCTCTTCAAGAGCCTTCTTCTCCGCCTCGCCGAACGAGACGGCCTCGACCACGATGACCTTCTTCACCACCTTTTCACTGCCGTCCTCCTGTGCTTCCTGCATCTTGAGGAACACTTCGTAGAAGTTACCTGTGTGTGATTTTAACTCCGCCATACCTCATTCCTCCTCCGAATTAAAGATTTCACCCAAGGTGGAGACAAGAGGATTGTCCTCGCCGAGTATCTTTTTCAACTTCTCGAAGGCTCTCTTGGCTTCCTCCTTTTCCTCTTTCTTCCTGGTATCCTCAGCGTCGATGCGCATAGCTACCTTGGTCTGGTTGTACTTGTGGAGCAGAGTATCGAGGGCAAGCATCGCAAGGGCTTCGTTGTTGACCTTACGCTCCTCCTCGTCCTCAATCTGTGTTACGTCACGAGTCAGTTCATCGGTATCCTCGATAATCAACCGCAATTCCTTGAACTCGTCCGGTGTTTTGGACAACTCAAACGCTTTGTTGATAAGCACCTCTCTGTCTATGATGGAACTTACCTTAATCTTGTCTTTTGTCATAATGTATTTTATATTAATTAGTTAAACCTTTACTTCAACCTGTAGCTGCGAGCCAACTGGAGGTAATGCTCACGGTTGTCACGGTAGTATTCCTTCTGTTTCCGCAACCTTTCCTCCCTGTTTGCCATATACCTTTCATGGTCGAGCTGGCTGCGTCTCGTATTACTCCTCATGGTCGTCCTCCTCCGTGTCCGCTATACCAATGACTACCGCCAACGCCGCGCCGATGAAGAACGCAAGGATTGTCACAAGCAATCCGAAAAACAATATACTCATAGTCGTCTATCAAAATATTTTATGGGTCTCTTCCCTATTAGTCTCTCGAACACTGTGTTTGCAACCTCGGCCGCGACGAGCACGAAGACCATCATAAAGAAAAAACCTAAGTAAAACAAATTCTTCATTCTTAACACGCGAAAAAAAATAAGCCTCGGCAGTCGGCAAATTTAAGTGTTGCAAACAGAGCGTCGAAAATCTCGGCTTGGCATGGACTTATCGCTGGTGGTCGGCCAGCACTGCCTCGGCTTTGTTTTGACCTATCCTAAAGAAAATTGTGGAGATTGGTGGAATCGGACCACCTCGTGAGCTAAGATGTGCGCAGTATTGCCAGCACGCACACAAATGGCGATTGAATTTGCTCCCATCCCAGTGGCTTTCAGTCAGGACACATATCAAATCCCTCCTAATCGCTTGTATGTTCGTACTACCCAAGATACGTTGAACAATCTCCAAACGACCGACGGTTGCCGCCAAATTTTAAGGGTGGCAAACAATTTCTTGTCTGCGTATGCTTATCTTTTCCTTGCCCAAGGGAACGACCGTCGGTCTGGGCTCAATCAACATTATGAAACATTATGAAACTTTTTCCAAAAAAAGCGAGTGGGATGTCTCCAAGGCTTTTGGTTCCTGCGCCTCACGCAAACGCAACACCCCACTCTCGCACGTGAGTATGGAAGAAACTAAACACTATTTACAATTCTTCTCTCATATCTTATTTAGGTACGAGGTATGCGGTGCATTTTATCAGCTTACCGCTCTTGTCCCTGACGTGATCCTTATAACCTATGGTGTATCTTCCAGAGTTGTAGTCGTAGCACTTCTTGCTGCTGCTCATCAGAAGGTCGTACTCGGCCTTCATGTACACCTTGTCCTCACCCCTCGACAGAGCGATCATCCGTGGGAATAGTAGCGCGTATGCGTCACGCAGCCCCTTGCAGTAAGCCGAATAGGAGCGAAGACTCAGCATGCTTATCTTTACGCCTCCGTCCACTATGTCGCAAGCTATCTTGCGTGTAATGGCTTCGTTCTTTTCTTCCGTCGTGTTCATATTTTAATGTTAAAAATACAGTCAGATAAGACAGCGAAGGGAACTATGCCCCTCCGCTGAATGTCATTCCGTTTGGAATTGGCCTATCTTTTTAGATTTGAAAGACGTTCACTGCGGTTTGCGTTGTAGGCATCTGTCCTACGCCAAATTCTTTTAAATTAGCAATCATACCAACAATAGTTACCGACTTGGGAGTCAGTGGAATGAACGCCAAAGGCTATATACCTTCGGGCGTTTCCATATCACAACACCTGGACTTTCACCAGGATGGTGTCCTTTACACCATAATATTAATTGTTAATACTAATTTAACTCGAATTTGTTGTTCAATAAATGAAACAACGCTCGCACGAAGCGAACACTACTCTCGCTCGAATAGCCTAAACTATCTTTCTGCAATACTCTGCAATAAGTAGAGCATCACAGGTTTTCAATGTTACTTTTTTCCCAAGTTGGGGAAACAACTGCTGTGCTCGTTCTTTAAGTAGTCGCTTCCATTCCGCTTTTCCGTGCTTACTACTTGAACCAAGCGAATAAGTCTTTTCCCATTTCTGAGGTCTACATTTAATTGTCTTTATCTCTAAAGAAAGCAAAGCCATTTCCAAGTGTCCGTTATGACGTGCGAATTTTGCGGTAGAAGAAGATGATTGCCCTGGCATTCCCTGACCAACATCTTCTAATACGCAAACAGTTGAATTATTCTTGTATTTTTGAAGGAATTGTAAAATTTCCATTGGTGTGTCTGGCATATCGGAGCATTCTAAAACAACCCCGTTTTTGGAAAGAACGGCAATTCCACCATTTTTCCCTGGGTCTATACCTATATAATAATCATACATAATCATACATAATTTAATACTACTTTGCTATTTTAGATGGAGACCAAACCAAGGTTGAGTAAGCCTCGCTTCCGTAACGTTGCCATTCGCCTGTTTCGAATTCAACGAGCCAATCGTTAGTCCTTGCGACAAGGCTACCTCTCGTCTTGTTATCCTTGAACCGACAAACAACCTGCCTTCCGTCTTCCGATGTACTCACGGACTGTAAGCATTGCAGAGTTTTCAGCTTCTCCAAGTTGTCCTTGTGAACCCTTACACTTTTTAATATCTTCATGTTTCTTCTTTTTTCTTTTAAAAGGCTTCGACAGGTGACGGAAAGCCACGCTGCCAAAGCCCCAACATTTAAAACAGCTAAACACATTACACTAACGAATGAACTTGTGGTCTTTCGGCACTCGAAGCCGTCCTGTCCGCTTGGTCGGAACAATTGGAATCTATGTAGCGAACCGTGCATCCTTACACCATAGACCTTTAACCTACGACTTTCACAAGCAGTAGGAAAAAATCAAACAAAAATCATAAAAAATACTCAAATACAAAGCTATTTGCTCAGGAGCGGGGACTCGAACCCCGATCGACGGATATACCGCCATCCTACCGATGTGTTGTTCCTACTGCAATCGCATCCGCCTTCCGGGCGTTGGACGACCCTTGAGTTCTTTTTTCAACCATCAATTAATTGGAGGCGGGGGCTCGTCGAAGAGCCACCTGCGACGATAAGATCGGTATCATGCATTGTCGCCGTGCATCGTGTACACCACCCACCCCGAATATATTATGAACGCATTAGTTACCTAATTTTGTCCGCTCCATCCGTCCTAACACAAAATGGAGTTGTGTGCTTATAGTCGTCGAACCACTGGGAGTTAGCCCACCGGTCGCACATCAGACTCAAATACCGGTTTCGGCATTTGGCGAGACTCCTCAACAAGCGGAGCATATTAGGTTTGCTTTTGTCCGCTTGGCAGGATCGATAACTCGTCTTCCGTATGTCGTGCGTCCTTTTCCGTGGGTCACGGCGGCTCATTGCTGCTATCCACGTACTTTTTTACACGCATACTTTCTGTGCATTTCCAATATGTCAAAGATCCATTTCCCCTTTCTGTGCGGAGGGTGTAGGACTCGAACCTACGAGCCATTTCTGGCCTACACGTTAGCAATGTGCCGCATTACCACTCTGCCAACCCTCCTGACGGGGGCGAGAAATAAGAAGTTCTGGGTTTGACTTCTCGCCCCCTGCTCCACGCCTGGAGCTTTAAATATAAATGGCTAATATATCCTATGATTTTCGAGCATGTTATCTATATCCTCCTTTAGGAAGAAGGCTGCGTTGCCCATCATGCAGTGCGGAAGCAAGCCTCTCCTTCTTAGGTCTGATATATAGGACTTCCCCATGCCGATGTACTCGGCGGCTTCCTGCGTGGACAGCCATACCTTTTCGACTGGGATTATCTGTATCTTTTTCTTCGGTGTCATAGGCTAATCCCTTAATGCGAAAGTTGCAGCAGATAAGTAAGCCATCAACTCTATACAATCTTGTTTTGAAAGCAGAGTTTCGATTTCTTTGTCACAACCATCGTTTACATTAACAACAACAACATCACGAATAATCGGATTTGTGCCTTCGTCAGCAACATCACGCTCTACATTTGATAAGCGATGCTCTTGTTCTACAAGCTGATTAATTGAGATTTGTAAAATCTCCAGCTGTGTTTTTGGCTTTATCGCCGATTTTATCTCTGCTTCCATATTATTGAAAGCTTTAATGTAATCGAGCTTAAACTGCATTGCTTTCTTGCCAGTAAAACCCATTACCAAGAGCGAAAAACCATCTCTGTTCATCAAGAACATTGGATATGTTTGCCTATTCTGCTCATTCACATAAGTGGTTTCCTCAAACATTGGGGTCTCGTCATTTTTAACGATACCATCGTCGAGTATCTTTCTTATTGCCTTCAACACATTGTCGTGCGATTTTTCAAACTTTTCGGCAACCAACAAACTACTTGTTACTGCCTGGTCGTTTTTTCCACGGAAAACTATCTCTTCCATTTTACCTCCTATATTTTTATTCTTTTACAAGCATCTTTTGCAAGAATGCTTTCTCATTCTCCAGACACTGCACCCGTTCTTCAAGTCGTGCCTTTTCAATCCGTAATTGAGTTGCGTCATCGAGATGCATCATTATCGGCTCAATACCTTTTCCGTAAGCGAGCCATTGTAGGTCGATATTTAACTTCCCACATATTGCCATCATTGCGGTTTTTGTGAAGTTGCTTTGACCTTTCAACATCTTTGATAGATTCGAGCAATCAAGACCAACGTCAGCCGAGAACGACCTTGTGGACTTATAATTTCCAAGCTCTATAATCTTCGCAACCCTCCGACGAACATCTTCTTGATTATACTCTATCTTCATTATTTTTCTTCAAATAACTATATTTAACCAAAAAAAGTTTGGTGAAACGAAGCTAATTGACTATCTTTGCAGTGGATAAATAGCTTAGACGGTGTTTTACACTCCGTCCCACCTTTTTCGTCTTTCAGTGTTGTAACTGATTAACGTTTGCAAAGGTACGAAAATAACCACAAATAACCAAACATTTCAAGAAGAAAGTTTGGTTATTTAACCTATCTTTGCAAAAGGTGGCGCATATTGTGTAATTTCTAAACAGATTTTAAGAATTATGAATGATATTGCGATGAACTTAAAGACTTGCTTCGATATAAGCAAATTCAAGTCGATGAGCCAGTTCTGTAAGGTGATAGACATAGACCAGTCCAACCTCAATAAGAAAATGAGTGAAAAGAACACAAAGTATTCTTTCACTAAAGAAGACATACAGAAGATATGTTATAACCTTGGGCTAAGAAAGGAATGGCTTGTAAACTCAGAAGGAGAAATGTTCGACGACAAGGCATCTGTAAATCCGTCTGACTGGGTGTTCGGCAAAGACAGGACTCCTAATATTAATATGGTGAACACAGATAGCGCACACCATAACAAACAGATTGTGAACGATACTTCCGACAGCGAGGTTAAGCTACTCCGAGAGCAGATTGCAGACCTACGAATGCAGCTTATCAACAAGGACGCACAGATTAAGCAGCTACTCGATATGCTTGCAAGCAACAAGTAGGATTGTGAACAATGTGCGAACAAGAAAACCATCAATACAATATAAATATTTATAAATCAGTAAGTTAATAGAGTTATATATGATAACTGTAAGGAACGGAATCATAACACTACATAACTCACTGATTATCAACGCAAACAACATCAAAACTGATACGCTAAAAATCTCAAAAATACCCCTAAAACGCCCGAAAATATAGCCAAATATACGGCATTCCGCAAACAATATGCAAACAGGATAGAGGTATCTCATTTGAGAAAAGCGCGAGGTTTCAAACACAAACCAAGCAATGAAAATATATGTAAACAGCAGGGATTTTAAGGTGTTCTTCGTGGTAACATTCAAGTACAAGAGATTCTACGTGTATACGGGCTTGCAGACGACGGAAAAGTTCTCTGGCATGATATTCCCGAAGTCCGACAGAAGCGCAAAGGCAAAGACCGCAAGACTCGCCAGCCTGTACACGCAGGTTGAGAATTACGTTCTAAGCCACCAAAACGAGGCGGTCGAGGAATTAAAGGGGCACATACATGAAATCGTCACTGGGGCAAAGAAAACGAGCGTAAGGCCGCTTGTCGAGTATATCCGTGTCATCGCACAGACAAAGGGGAAGTACAACACCAGAAGGAACTACGAGCGTGTGGCGCGCACAATAGAGGTCTATGATAGCGGCTGCACTTTCGAGACGGCCGACAAGAAATGGGTGTTGTCGTACATAGACCACGAGAAGGAGAAGGGAAGGAAGCTAAATGGGATACAGACGGATCTCCAGATAATGAAGTTCACATTTAACAAGGCGATAGATGACGGGCTGACCGATAAATATCCGTTCCGTGGAGTTACCATAAGGAAGGAACAAACAAGGAAGCGTTATCTGACACTCGAGCAGATGCGGGCCATAAGGGACTTCAAGCTATATGGAAAGAAGGCTATGTACAGGGATTGCTTTATGCTCTGCTTTTATTTAATAGGTATCAATATCAGCGATTTGCTTTTCTTACCAAAGAGCGCGTTGAGAAACGGTCGCATAACCTACAAGCGCAACAAGACAGGAAAGCTATACGACATCAAGGTAGAGCCAGAGGCTATGGATATTATCAACCGACACAAGAGCAGGAAGAAAGACTTTCTCCTTAGTTTCTTGGAAGAGGCTGGTACGACGCTGACAAACACTTTCGCCAACAACATGTCAAGACACCTCCGCACCATCGGGAAGAAAGAAAGGCACGGATACTACGTCACCGTCCATCCTGTCGAGGAAGGGATAACGAGCTACTGGAGCAGACACACCTGGGCGACGATGGCGAGCGAGATAGACATACCTATGGAAGTCATCGGTCGCGCGCTCGGCCACTCTCTTTGGGAGAACGTCGTCACATCGGTTTATATCAAGTACGACACAAGGAAAATTGACGAGGCCAACAGGAAGGTAATAGACCACCTTAACTCTGATTTAGTCTGATTTTCACGTCAACAAAACTTGAAACACGTTTTGAGTTTTCTAAAAGAGCAAAGAAAAAGGGAGGTGTCGCCTCCCTTCGTCATAAGGATTCTATATACACCAGATTATCTTTGCCCACCGTTGTGATGGTATTGCAGACACCAGATAGGTTCAGCTCAAGCATCTGCTGGCTTCTGCCTTTTAGGGAGTGCTTCCTGTCTTTCGGGTTATCTGGGTCACGCCCCTTGGATGCGCCTATATATATTCTATACATAGCAAATTATCTTTTGTTACCGTACTT
>ERZ808262.597-NODE-597-length-15339-cov-6.605862_pt1 | contig 15339 bp, 25 predicted proteins | sample MGYA00520895_ERZ808262 | MGnify/ENA primary metagenome ERZ808262 (study PRJEB31516, sample SAMN03275588) | gut metagenome | biome: mammalia-associated habitat; material: feces | host: Papio cynocephalus | place: Kenya | collected 2012-08-02 ... | reverse complement strand
TTGAACTACCCACAAGCTAAAGACTTGTGGGATTCCGACTTCATCGGGGAATGCTTGCGAGCAAGTCTTACGCCCCCTCCATCGGTGTAATCGACAGTTCCTGCCGATATGTTTCTTATTCCTTCCTCAAGGATGTTCTTTGCTGCATTCAAGTCTCTGTCTATCAGCTTGCCACAATTAGGGCAAGTGTAGTAACGGTCAGACAAAGTCAAGTCTTCCTTGACATAGCCGCAATAATGGCAAGTTTTTGAGGATGGATAAAATTCATTGCCTTGGCGATATTTTTCATGGCAAAAGACATGTCCTTACGGCTGACTATCTTCTGCACGGCAGAGCCAATCTCACGATATGCGTCACCAGCCTCGTTACGGAACCGTATCATTTGGTCGTACACAAAACGAATAACCTGGACCTCGAACCTGGGGTTTATCCACATGGCAAATTTTATGAAAAGCACTGGCGACATCCATGTGCCTCCATTTTTGCCCCTTGATTTTAAATATGGGTAAAAGCCCATATTTACATTTTCTTCTTCTCTTAAGGCTTCTAAGAAGTCTTTTGTGTTTTGACTTGCGAAGAAATCCGACAATGTCTTCTTGCGGTATGTAGAATTGTGTTCTGCGTTAAAGCATGGTAGGTTTTCATTCCACTGCTTCAACAAAGCCGTAGCGTTAAACATATAGTCTCTCGTCCGCTGTTCCACTTGGAACACACCCATCGGGCGTTTCATCACTTGGTTCGTTTTCATGTGTGTCATTTTTTATGCCGCCTCCCGCCCTTTCACCGCATACTCATTATACGGAGGAACAGGCGAGTGTCAGCGTTTTTCTTCGTTGTCAACCATAGGTACGCTGTATTCAGCCTTTGCCTTGCACAGAAGAGCCTCACCGTAAGCCTTCTTCTTCTTGCCTGTACTTTGAGTATGCGTCCCATGTTGACAGCGGGTTGGTCAGAGCATGGACTTTAGACAGGCTTGGTATATCTGTCAAGACGGAGTAGTTTTGTATATCACCTGACAACTGGTGAAGAGGACTACACGGATTTAACCTCATTTATGATGCGGGGAAATACGAAGACACCCCGTCTCCATCCGTGCTTGGAGGCGGGGTGTCGATATTTAAAGATAAAATATGCAACCTCTTGGTTAAAGCGTCTTTGCACGGTGTGAAGACAGGGGCAAAGTAACAAAGAGTGTTGCACAAATGCAAATGTGTTAAAACCGAATTAATGTCAAAAGCCCTCAATCGCCCTCAAACGCCCCTGAAAGCCCACTTCTAAGAGATTAAAGTTTAGTTTTATTTAACGTCTAATTTTTGATTGAATTTACATAGTCAATGATTTTACGCACAGCATCGTCAATCTTCCGTATATCGTAGGCAATGTAATGTGAGGTCACGTCTGCCCAGGAGTGACCGAGGCAAAGCGCAATCGTCTCACGTGGAATGTCAAGCTCCGCGCCTATTGAGGCGAACGAATAGCGTGCCGAGTAGACCGTTAATGTGGGGAACAGAGGGTGATAAACCATCTTACGCATCTTGCCCACAGCGTCAGGCACTATTTCTATGCGCCCTATCTTCTTCAATGCGTCATTCCAATGATGCGTGAAGTCCTTATAGTCTGAATAAGCGTCAAGCGGTGAGAGCAGGTAGTTCTTGCCCTTGTAACGCTCCATAATCTCAACTGCCTCTGGAGGAACGGGTATGTCATATATCTTGCCCGTCTTGCGTCTCTTATATTGAAGCCGTCCATTCACGAGGTTCTTCTTAGTCAGCGAAAGCAAGTCCACAGGGTTAATGCCGCAAAGATAGAACGAAAGCATAAAGAAGTCACGGTATATCCTCTGCCATGCCTCAACAGGATAGTCTCGCAAGGTGGCTATCTGAGCAGCCGTAAGGTTGCGTATCGCCACTTTCTCCTGCTTAACCTTGAAACGCCTGAACGGGTATTTCTCCGTCCATTCGTTGTCAATGCACCAGTTGAACACCGTGCGGATATTACGCAGATGGATGGCTATGCCATTAACTCCCATGCCGTTCTCAGTGTTGTAACGCTCGAACTTGCGCAGCCAGTCAGCAGTGATGGTGTCGAAGTCTGCCCTTGCATCGTAAGCAGCCACCTTGCGTGCCGTAAGTTCATACAGACCACGGGTGCCCGCATTAACCTTGGTGGCGGCAAAGTCCATGACATAATCAGCAAAGCATTTCACCTTGGTTTCATCAACCCTGCCCGTGACGAGTTCCTTTAAGCCAGACCTAAGTTCGGGCAGGGGCAGTTTCTCGTCAAGCAGCAGATATTCATCCACGGCTGCAAGCAGCCGTGTAAGCCGCATGTTCTTAATCTTTGCGTTAGGCTCATTGTTTGGGAACTCCCTGCCGTTGAACTTTTCCTTGGCATACAGTCCGGTGTTGAACTTGAATGTCTTTCCCAAGGCGTAGAAAACGAGGCATACGGGCAGCTCACCCGTGCTCTTTTTCCGCCTGTTCTCGTCTATATACACGTAATATCTTATCTTCATTTTATTGTTTTGTTATATATGTGATTGTTTATCAAATAATTAGCTCCATGTATAGAGCTTTTGTACAAAAGAATCGTTGCAAAAGGCGTTTTGTACAAAGACTTGTACAAAAGAATTGCCCTCAAATGCCCCTCAAAGCCCCTAAAAGCCCTATTCTAAATGTGGAGTACAAAAGAAAAAGGCGGTTTTTATAACCGCCTTTACTTAGTAACTTCTTTATTTTCAGTGTTTTACGTGAAGAGCGGTAAACGAGGCTCGAACTCGCGACCCCCAGCTTGGGAAACTTATTATTATGCTTGTAATCCATTTATACTCACGGTTTTATGTTTTGTACAAAAATTTATGTATAGAGAAATGTACAAAAGGGGTCTCAGGTCGTTAGCCTATTTATGACTTTTACTTTACAAATATTCCCTGTTTTCTAAGGTGAACCTCCAACCACAAGCCTACTTTCGACACGCAGACGAGACAGGTCGCAATCTTAGGATAAGAACAGGCAGGAAGTGTAAAAAGTGGAATGAAGCGGAATGCGGATTCAACAGCAAAGGCAAAGCGTCTGACGCGTGAACGTTCTCTTCTTCCGCCCGTCGTTCCATGATACGTCTATGTCTGCGAAGTCGGAGCTTCCGAACAAGGTTATTTATGGATGTCATCTTCCTATCTATTCCAAGTGCTGAATAGATGTTCCATCCGATTAGAAGAGTTACAAGAATAGACAATACATTTGCTGTGTCACCAAGATTAAAGCATCCATTGTCTGAGCAGGAAATAATAATAGCAAACACGGACAATATTATAGATATATAACACTTCATATAGTCCCAACTATAAATATCTTATTCAACACCTGACAATAATACACGCTTATTTAACTCAACAATGGTTTTCATCACCTCGCCAGCTTCGGCCAGCAAGGATTGATGTCGTTGATACAGGGCATTTATTTCTCTTAAGACAGACACCCTATCCGATATTACAATATTATCGCATTTTGTAATATCCTTGCTCTCTTTATACTTAAAACCAATACCTGACATAAGCCATTCACGGTTAATGCCAAATGTTTCGCACATAGCATCTATCAATGGTGTCGGCTGACGCTTGCCATTTAGAATGGCAGATATGGTAGACTGGGCTACACCTGTTTTCTCCATCAGCTCTTTCTGCCCGGAAACAGTTTCTTTCATAACTTCTTTTATCCGTTCGCAAATTGCACTATCTATATAATCCATATCTTGTGGGTTTAAGAATTTACAACCGTGCTACACGTCAAAGTCTGTTAAATATCACATAAATATTACGTTTTATGTAATATAAGTGCTATCTTTGCAGTGCAAATAGCAAAAGACAAAGGCGTGGGGAGCGATACAATCGCCCTTTAGCAACTTAGAACACTGCAAATATAGCGAAAATATCGCAACCCATCCTTGTTTTCATCACAATAAATTGCAAGGCAACTTAAATAAAGACAGACAAATGAAACAGATAACACCCATAAGGGAGACTTCAATCATAGCCACGTCTACGCTGCTCACCATACCAGTAGGTGAGACGATGTTCTGTCCTTTCAGCCTGATATGCGAAGGCACAGTTCGCTCAGCCGTATGTAGGCTTCAGCAAAGGGGCAAGGCACGATTTAATGTAGCTACGGCTACGGATGGGCTCGAAATAACAAGACTATCCATGTAACATCCCTAAAAACAATAAAGAATATGAGAACCACCACTGCAACTGCAATCACCTCCACCCGAAACAACATCAGGGGCAAGGTCAAGGAGGTAGACAAGGTCTACTTTTCCAACAAGGAGGCCGCAGCCTACCTTGGAGTGAACACCGACTTTATGAAAACGCTCCGAGAGAACGCCCTGATTAGCTTCTACAAAGTCAGGAACACCGTGTTCTACAAGAAGACAGAGCTTGACAGGATGGTAGAGCGGGGCAAGGTAATATAACGAATGAAATAAATGGGAGCCGCCAATGGAGACACTAAGACTAAAAACAGGCAAGGCTGGAATGCTGGCACGTATATTTCACTGCCATAGGAACACCATCACCAATGCGATGAGGCTAAAGCATAATACAGAACTGGAGAATGCCATAAGGCTCAAGGCTGAGGAACTCGGATACATAAGGGAATGATTAAAGAGGCGATAAAGAAGCGATGCGCGATGATGGCCGAGGACTGGGCGGAGACACTTGCATACGGAGGTGTTGATGAAATAGAACGCCAGTTCTCACTCGGCACGGCGGAAGTTATAGTGAAGCTGTCGCCTATGGGCAACGGTGTGAGCATCATTGACGAGGACTGCAACGAGCGCAGACTGCCACGGCTGAAGGCTGCCATCGAAAGAGAGCTGCCACAGTATGACGACATACGCTCTGACGTGGACGGCATTGAGCGTGACACCGAGGCTTTTGCTGAGACAGAGCGCAGCCTGTGCTGGCAGAACGGCTGGGCGTGGTGAGACGGATAAGTATAACTTTTAAAATCATACAGACATGAGCATAATTGACGTAACCGAGAAGACGGTGTGGATAAAGGAAGCCGCCTATGAGAAGGACACGGAACGCTCTATGAAGAGCCGTGTGAGGACAATACGCGTACTGGGACTGAAAGTCTTCACAGTCACGAAGTCCTACGACATAGCTCCATTATATCCCGAGGGGTCTCCTTCACGGTGACGGCCACGTCACTGCCAAAGACCACCCAGGTGTTGTCACAGAGCTTGTCACGGCGCACATAGGCTATGTTGCTGACGTTGGATTTTGATTTGGCGATTAGGATTAATGCCATCCGCCCCGGTCATTAAAGACAGGACACAGATTTGTTTTCTGATTCTAATATAGCTCTTATTTCAGGCAATGGGTGCAGCAACCCGTGAGGGAGGCGAGGCCTGAATGCCAAAGGATAAAGTAGAATATACATGTCCCGTGTGTCAGCCCGTGAGGGTGGGGGGCGATTTCAATATGAAACATTAAACATAGCCCCCTTCCGTCCAGGCGTGGACGGGCTCACCGCAGGGGGCTTTTCACAGGGCGCACGGACTGTTAGCGACAGGCATCACTCAGCGAGAGAGCGGTGCGCCACCAAAAAGAGTAGCGGCTCTCTTAAAAAAAGCCTTGAAGGGCGGCATCCTGTGTTAAGCCCGTTGTCAACGAGAAGAAGGCACGAACAGGCGCGAGCGGCACTTACATAGCCGTGAGCGGCGGAAACCTCACAGAGGGGAGCGACTGCGACGACATGCTACCATAGCACGAGCCTCAGCACCCGGTGGGCACCAGTTGTGAAAGGCTGGTAAAATGGCAAGAAACTGTAATGAAACGAACGACAAGAAGATATTTTTTCTTCATACACATCAAAGGCGTGCGCCGTGCTGAGACATGGCACTGCGGCCGAACCGAGCGCACGCCCCATTCCTCTAATCTAATAAATTCCACGCCAAGCGGATGACCGATAATCTTAGCTGACGCTTATTACTCCGCCACCGCAAGGCGTGGATTTCCCAACCACACAAACACTTATTCACATGAAAAAAATCACATCAGCGGCAAAGGTTGCATTAGCAATGTCCGTCGCGCTAATCACTGGCTCAGCTCTGACCCAAGGGCTGATTGGTACCTGCATGGGCATCTTGGGTGGTGTGCTGTGGTGCATGGCCGTACTCACATTGGCAAGAACGTTCAAGGTATAAATTAAACACAACGACTATGGAAATCAAGACAAAATTCAACGTGGGCGACACCATCTATTACATTGACACCGAGGAGACAAGAATCAAGAGCATCACCGTGAGCTACGTCACCACCTACTGCAACGGCGAGAGGACAGCCATCTGCTACCATCCCGAAGACTCGCTCAGGGGCGTGGACGAGGACAAGGCGTTCCCCTCGCGTGAGGCACTGATAAACCACCTGTCAAAGGAATAACCCACACAAAACGCAAATTACATTATGGAACAGAACAAGAACCTCGCGGCAGTAGCCGCACAGGCGGCGGTGGCTGCAAAGAGCACATCGCCTGTAAACCAGTTGAAGAACCTTTTCAACAACAACGCCATGAAAGGCATGTTCGTCAACGCCCTTGGCAAGAACGCCGGGGCGTTCATCTCATCAGTCATTGACCTCGTCAATGCCGACAGCACCCTTCAGAAGTGCGACATGAAAGCCGTGGCGATGGAGGCACTAAAGGCAGCCACGCTACACCTGCCCATCAACAAGGCACTCGGCTTCGCCTACGTCATACCATATCAGAACTCAAAGAAAGACGACCACGGGCAGTGGTACAAAGTGTTCGAGCCAACATTCCAGATAGGCTACAAGGGACTCATACAGCTTGCACTTCGGACAGGGCAGTACCGAACAATCAACGCGGGGGTCGTCTACGAGGGCGAGCTTCAGGGGGAGGACAAGCTCACAGGGCGCATAGACCTCAACGGTGAGCGGCTGTCAGACGGAGTCATAGGTTATTTCGCCTACATAGAACTCGTCAAAGGCTTCTCCAAGACGCTCTACATGAGCGTTGAGGACATGGCACGCCACGCCAAACGCTACGCACCCGTCTTCAAGATGAGCAAGGCGACAAGCGTGGATGACATAGTCAAGCTGGCACAGCTCCCACCGTCAGAGTACAGCGCCGTGGGATGGAAGGGCAACTTCGAGTCAATGGCCATCAAGACCACCCTGCGCATCCTCCTGTCAAAGTATGGCTATCTCTCCACCGACATGCAGGGCGTGATAGCTGAGGAACAGCGTGCCGACTACGCCACGAGCGACATACAGGCAGCCGAGATAGTTGAAAGCCGGCAGCTGCTTGCCGACACAGCCGCAAAGGCCGCTGATGAAAGTGAAGATGCAAGAGTGAAAAATGAGGAATCATCCACGACACCTGCAGAACCTGCCACACCCACCAAGAAAGCCAAGAAAGAAGAGACACTGCCATGATTGAGGCCGTGTCTGTAATGGGAAGCATAAATTATATATGACGATAGATAATGCACCGCAAAAATCGGCCGAATGGATAAAAAGTCGAATCGGGAAAATCACAGGCTCAGCAGTGGGCAACATTATGAAGGCATCACGCACCAAGGGCGAGGCGTTCGGCGACACCGCCAGGGCGTACCTCGCACAGGTGGCGGCAGAGCGCATGATGAACCCCGCCGTCATTGATGACGACGACCTGTTCGCCCAATACATCGAAGCCACCGACATCAGCAGCCGGGCCATGCGTTTCGGTACTGACATGGAACAGTACGCACGTGAATTGTTCGCACGACAGACAGGGCTGAAAGTGTACGAGACTGGGTGCGTCACCCACGATACAATCCCCCATTTTGCCGCCAGTCCTGACGGCATCATAGACAACGACGAAGGACGCACGATAGCAGTCCTGGAGATAAAATGTCCGAAGCAGGGAACATTCGTACAGTACGCGTCTACGATACATGATGCCCGAACTCTCAAACAAGCCAACCCCATGTATTACTGGCAGACCCTTTCAGAGATGATGTGCGTGGGCGTACCGCTCTGCTACTTCTGCGTCTACTGCCCGTGGCAGTCCGCCCCCATCCACATAGCACGCATAGAGCGTGACAAGGAGGGCGAGAGGCAGCTCACCGAAAGGCTCACGCTCGCCAATGAGTATATAGACGGGCTGATAAGCAAGATACAAGCCCAGTGACGGACTTTATATATCGCTGACGGTAAATACCCACAACCAGCATAAAACACGCTTAAATCTAAATTAAACATGGAAATAATAGGAAAAATAATCAAGGTGCTTCCAATCCACGGTGGCATGTCCGCACGCTCAGGCAAGGAATGGCAGTCACAGGAGTACGTAATGGAGTACGGCGACCGCTTCCCCAAGCGGTGCGTCTTCAAAGTGTTCGGGGCTGACAGGATAAATGCCTTTGCCCTGAAGGAGGGCATGGAAGGCACAGTCAGCTTCGACATAGACGCCTATGAGTACAAGGAACGGTGGTACAACAATCTTCAGGCATGGAAGTTCGAGCCAAGGCAAGCCACACAGCAGCCCACACAGGCAGCACCGTTCCCTCCGCAGACCGACACGCAGGGACAGCCCCAACAAGCGGAAAACGACCTGCCATTCTGAAACGCATGAAACCAATAGCACACAGTATATGGGCGAGGGATGGATAAAGCTAAACCGCAAGTTCCTTGAATGGGAGTGGGCATCAGTACCAGAGATGGTCAGCCTTTTCATCCATTTGCTCCTTAAAGCGAGCGGTGAGGACAGACGGTGGAAAGGCATGGATATTAAGCATGGGCAACTCGTGACAGATATTCACGGGTTGGCTACGGAGGTCGGCATTACGGTACAAAAGTTGCGTACATCGTTGAGACATTTACGGGACTCCGAAGAAATAATCGTAAAATCAACAAACAAATTTACTATAATAACTATCTGTAATTATGATAGTTACGGAAGCGGAGAAAGCGCAACTAACAAACAAACAACAAACAAACAACAAACAAACAACAAACAGGACGCAGACAACACAAAACCCGACCAACAAGCTAACAAACAAAATCCACCTGTAAGTAGCTGTGTTACTGATAGTTGTAAAGAGGTGAATGACAAAACTAACAAACAACTAACAAACAACCAACAAACAACTAACAAACAAAATTCGCTTGTAAATAGCTGTTATAGTGATAGTTACGGAAGCGGAGAAAGCGCAACTAACAAACAAACAACAAACAACACAAAAAAAGAAAATTCCCCCCACACCCCCTATAAAGAAAAAAATATATTAACAACAACATCAACAACAACGCCCGCGTACATGCGTACACGCGAGGAGGATGGCAACGACAGTATGCTGCTTGACACCGAGGTTGGCGAAATGCGTGGTAACGCCCAGTGGCGTGACGTGGCATGTATGAACTACCACCTCTCCGCAGACGAGCTATACGGCAAGCTGGACGAGTTCCGGCAGTGGTGTATGCTCAACGGGTACGCCAATGGCCATCCAGGCGGCACACGGGACGCGATAAGGCACTTCGTGGGGTGGATGAACGCAGGCATTAACCGACAAGCCAATGGAAACAATAACGCACGTTATGGGCGGCAAGGACTTTCAGCTGCTCAAAAACTCGATGAATACGTCGAAGCAGTCAAGTCAGGAAGGCACAAGGTGCCGACGTTCCTCGACGATGACCCCGACTTCGTTTTCTGAACGCTTCCCAAGGCGTGACGACGTGATACGCCGCTTCGCCCCACGCAACTGGGGCAGGGACATGGCTCACGCGCAAGACAGCCTCATGGCGGACGCGCCAAGCCTGAACGCCCTTGACACAGAATACGGGAGCGGCACGGCATCAACGCTGGTCGTGGCGCAAATCTACGAGATATGCAAAATTTCACTCGTCAGGACAGACATGCAGACGGGCATGTTCGACTCAGCGGCCGGGCTGTTCCTCGCACGCTACGGCGACACGTGCAACCCTTACCACATGCAGCTCTACTTCGGGGGATACCTCACCGACTACAAGTCCACCATGGCACAGTTCAACACTGGCGACATCCTCGCATCGTATCGCTCAAAGTTCGAACCGTGGCTCAACGCACGCCTTGACAGACTGCGTAGGGACACACCTCCGCCCGATGATGACCCAGACGGAGTGAAGGGCGTTGCGGCAATGGCGGTGGCTCTGTGGCGCAGGGCGCGGGAACTGGAGCGCAAAGACCCGCCGCAGACACTCATGGAAGCATCGCCACTGACGCACATGGCACTATCGAGCCACGCTATGACACAGACTGTGATAGATGGCATACAGAGCGGCAAGTATGACGAGCGACAACTCATAGGCATGTTCACTAAAACCTTCTAACCATGCCACCGCAATGCAAACCATGCCCCAACCGCCGCAATTGCATCAATGGGGCTTACTGCACGCTCATACGAGACTACGTGCAATACAGGACAACACCGCCCTGTAAGGACGGAATACTACAAGACAAGATTTCTACCACATGAGAAAAAAAATGACAGCCGAAGACAAGGACGCGTTCATATCCGCCATGCGGCGTGAACGGCTGTCCCTGCAAGAACTTGAAGAGTACGAAAGACGAGAACGCCCCACGTTCGCCCTGAACATGTACGTGGCGAGTTTCACGTTCACCTCCAGGCAGGAGAAGAAAGAAATCTACGATGCTCTACGCAAAGCATGGGCGTGGGGAACCAACGGAAAGGGCAGAGTGATATGAGAAAACCCATAACGGAGAAGCAGAGAACCTACATCATAGCCCATATCAATGACCGCCAGCGGACACGGGTGGCGCATGACGCAGGGTGCAGTATAAACACTCTATACCGCATAATCAGAGAACACGGCGGTGAGTTGCGGTACGAATTGACGAGGCGGGGCAAGGATACCCTAAAGAACGTGGCGGAGATGTACCCCGTTATGTCCGCAAGTGAGATAGCCCGCGCCACAGGACTGTCAAAGAGCACCGTGCAGAGAGCTGCACGACAGCTTGGGGTGAGACATAATCAGGCAACTATGGAACGCTTAGACAGGGAACGGCGGCAAAGGGCTGTTGAAAACGTGGCCAATGTAGACCACAAGGCGATAGGGAGAAAACGTAGGGCAATGTATAGACTTGAATACTTCCGCCTGTGGGAAGGGAAACCGCAGCAGACCTCGCTCAAACTGGCTACCATCAGTTCAAGGCAATACAATACACTGTGGTATCTCTGTAAGAAACGCGGATATTTCCACCACGAGGATGATGCGGAGCTGACCCTGCGCTACGACGGGAGAACGAGGCGGACGAGGAACGAACAGAGGCTCGCGCAGAAGCATGGGATTACTTTCCTCAGAGAGGGACTTTCCTCCAGTCTCAAAACAACAACTAAAAAATAACAGCATTTATGGAAATCAAGATTGAAAACGCAAAGGCTGCTTTGAAAACAGCCGATGAGAGCGTGAAAAAGGTTCTTCTCGCTCTCTTACCCGAATTGAAAGAGACAGAGGCACAGACAGCCGCAAATCGCCCGATTACAGAACGTGTGAAGACCTTTGAGGACGCTTGCCGTGAAATCGGCGTTGACCCTGAGGAATATGAAGACAAATTCGCTAACGCCCCCGCTGACGTTATGGCGTTCTTGAAGCTCCGTGTAATCTGCGCCGCCCTGAATGAGGGGTGGCAACCTCAGTTCACAGAGGAGGAATGGCGTTGGTATCCATGGTTCTACTTATGCACAGAAGAAGAACTGTCAGTGCAAAACGATAAATGGAAAGCCAACTACGTCCTTATCTCAATAGAAGATTATTCAGGCGACTATGCGGGCTTCGCCTGTGCGGGCTCGAATAGCGCCCCCTCGAATGCGGGTACGTACTTCGGTTCTCGCCTTTGCTTCAAGAGTGAAGCTATCGCCACGTACTGCGGCAAACAGTTCATCAGCCTTTGGGCTGACTTCAACCTGATAAGGAAAGGAAAAGAGAAATGATACAAAGATTAAACATAAACTATGACTGCAATGGCTTAACCTACTCAGTGAGTGTACCGACAGAAGAAAACCTGCCATATAATTTAGCAGAAGCATTTGCCCACATCATCAAGCAGTCAGACGCAAATGAGAATATAGTCATACAGAGTTTAATTGAAGAGTTTGGGTACAATGAAATAACGAATTTAAATACCACAAAATAATGGCAAATATCAAGAATTTAGAACGCATAGCCGAGATAGCCCGAGACCTCCCGGCACTGGAGGAAGCACGCAGTATGCTGTCACAGGCGGAATGCGAGGTAATGGTCACTGACCAAAGTACCAACGTCACACTGCCGCACTCACTGAAGATGAACATTATCAACGCCGTCAACGTTGAGATAAACTCGCTGAAGGAGGAGCTCAAACAACTATGAACGGGAATGATAAAGGGCTCACCACCCGCCAGGCTATCGTGACCATACTGCGCTGCCACGTGGTAATCATACGCAACATAGCCCGTGCGCTCAACCGTGCCGTCACAGGCAAGCCATGGCTCTGCCTTTGCGCCGTGGTACTTGTCTCCATCACCACGGCAGCCACCGCCATACTGAAGGCACGGGCAGAGCGGGACTCGTACAACAAGGCTCTGTACGAGGCCAACCAGAAGATAGACTCACTGAAAATCATAGCTGATGGGAACTCCACTGACAACTAAGCACCATGCTTTCGACATAAGCTGGGGCGTGCCTGACGGCAATGAGCTGAAGGCGCGGGCTGACAGGATATGCTCAGCCGCATACGTCATCATCTGCTGCATCAACGATGTAGCGGACACTGCAATGGAGGATGCCATCACGCAGCTGAAGCAATCCAGACTCTACCGTAATAGCGTAAAGTGGCACGCCAAGGAGGCGCAGAGGGAATATGCCGCCTACCAGTACAAGCTGAAGGACACGCTCAGCGGCAGCGACAGGTGGCAGTTCTGGATGGACTTCGCTGACCAGTACCAGGAACAGGCGGCCATACACGTGCTGAAGCTGCGTCTCGCTTTCGAGCAGGCTCTCATCAACCATCACATGCCGCTCTCCGAATTGCGCTCCTACGTGCTCACGGCGGAGACGATGCTCTCAATGGCGGTGATGAACTTCGACGAGTACTTCAAGGAGATGAACGAGAAGCACGGCATAGACCTGCGTGAGCTTTTCCTCCCCGCCCGGATAGAGGGTGTCCGCCATCACTTCGCAGAGGTGGCGAATGCCATCCTCAACGAGCCGTCAATGCCAGGCGTAGACATTAACCTCAACACCGACGACCGTTGTCTACTTGCCTTCCGTTGCCTTGAGACACAGCTGCTCTCGCCAGACTTCATCAACCGTGCGGGCGGCACGGTCATAGAAGAGTTTTACCCGCAATATGCTAAGGAACAATGACAGGAAAAATACAGGAGCATTATGACATCGTACGCCGCTGCTACCCGACGATGAGCCGCATTGAGATAGAACGTGAGTACGGCATAAACCGTCGCAGGGTGTCCCATCTCGCGTGTAAGATGGGCATACGCCACACCCCAGAGACACAGCTGAGGATAAGCAGACAGCGGCAGGACAACCTCATGCGGCATCCTCCCACGAAGGAGCAGATGATGAACGGCATAAGGCACAGGGAAGCACGGCGCAGGATTGACGAGTGGCGCATGGCGGAGGGCAAGCCACAGCTCACTCATCTGCGACTACGCACCATGACGGTCAGGGCGTACAAGGCCAAATGGAACCTCATATCCCGACATGGTTACATTGCTGACCCCGACGAGCCATACACCCTGCTCTATGACAGCCACACCCGACGCGCCCATCATAGCGGCTATGATGAGAACTACTACACGGGGCGTTACCACCTGACCTTCAGGGAAGCGGAGATGTGAGCAATGACTGATTCCAGAACCGATGCGCTATTCAAGGTCTGCATTGTAACAAACTAAAAATAAAAGAAAATGAACAATACTTATTTCGAAGCAAAAGTACGGTTCCCGATGACCATGGAGAACGGGACACAAAAGCAAGTAACAGAATCCTATATCATAGACGCACAGAGCTTCACCGAAGCCGAGGCACACCTCACAAAGGAAATGACGCTCTACGGCATTAATGACTTCAAAGTGACAAGTCTTAGGATAACCAACTATTCCAAGATTGTGCCAGATAATAACGAAGACAGCACGGGTTCGTGGTTCAAGGTCAAGTTGAACATTATCACCCTTAACGAACGCACAGGCAGGGAAGAGAAGAAACCTATATACTGGCTAATACAGGCACTGGACATTGACAAGGCACGCCGCATAGCCAACGAACGCATGGGGCAGGTCATGTGCGACTACACATGCGAAGCCGTCTCTGAGACGAAGATAACTGAAGTTTACCTACACAGCCCGTTTACGAGCCATGAATGACAAGCAGACAAAGACATACTACATCCGCACCGTCAACGCCACACTCTACTTCAACGTCCGTGGCGGCACGGTCTACTTCGACGGCAAGGCCACGCACCTCCTGGAGTATAAGCTCTACGACTTCCTCGCGATGGCAAAGGAGATGGGGATGGTCACGGGAACGCTGAATAAGGAATGAGACGCACACGTTATACCAATCGAATAACACCAGGCAGCGCATTGGCTGACATTGGCTGGACTGACGAGGACCTGTGGGAGGTCAAGGCGGAAATGGCACAGTGCCGCATGGCACACAACCTGCCCCTCCACCCACAGCTCATGCGTGACTACTGCTCCATTGCGGACAAGTACAAATACGAGTAAAAAGCCTGAGAATGACAGCGTGGAAAGACACGCAAAGGCGGAGGTGTGCCCGTGGCGACAGGAAGCACGGGGCGATATAATCATAGACACGGTGAATGGCAGTAAGAGCCTCGGACACCGTGGCGTTCCGAAAGCTTGGCAGCGACGCAGGTTCGAGTCCTGCCCTCCGCCCACGTCTGAGAAGCACGCGGTAAATATGAATATTGAAATTATTATCCAACAATCCCCACGCCCCACATGTCAAAATCCTCGCAAGAAAGAACATACTAATCGCTGGGGCGCGGGGACTTTAAAAAGCTGAAAGCCCATATATATAACGAAATGGATAGAAGGAGAGCAAAATCTAAATGATTTTTGTCTGAAAAGATTTAAAGAGACCCCACGTTTCGTTGAGACGATAGGAAAGGTCGGAACATCCGCCAAGGTGTACCTCATATACAAATGGCGTCAAGACAAACAAAAGTACACGGATATGTATCTGCTCTTTATAATTATATGCCAATCAAGGTTGCCAGGTTGCAGGAGAAAATCATGTGTTGTCGTACCGACAAACTC
>ERZ808262.594-NODE-594-length-15433-cov-3.557810_pt1 | contig 15433 bp, 12 predicted proteins | sample MGYA00520895_ERZ808262 | MGnify/ENA primary metagenome ERZ808262 (study PRJEB31516, sample SAMN03275588) | gut metagenome | biome: mammalia-associated habitat; material: feces | host: Papio cynocephalus | place: Kenya | collected 2012-08-02 ... | reverse complement strand
GGGTAGCCTTGCAATTCACGGGCCAATGAGGGCATTGACCCCTACGCATTCTATTATGGTTTTCGGAACGACCGGGGGATTGCCACACCATCCTGCGGGATGGTGTGCAATGACATGCGATTGACGTAGATTTCAGATATGATATATCTAACCGGGAGCTTAGCACCCGGCTGTGTTTTATCGATTCTCCTCCAGCCACCGCTTGGCGCAGTGGACGAGGGAAGCTACGCCAATGGGGCACACCGCCTCATTGAAGCGCACCTTGGGATTGTGGGCGGGATATTCGCCCCCCTCGTCCGGGAAGCCGGCGGACAGGTACAGGAACGCCGAAGGCACCTTCTCCACCACCACGGCGAAATCCTCGGAGGCACTGGCGCAGACCCCAGGGTAGAAGCTGAGGCTGGGGATGGGCAGCTCCTTCATATAGCGCACCACCGATTCCGTCAGCACCGGGTCACAGATAAGCGGCGGCACCTGAGAAATCCATTCCAATTCCGCACTGCCGCCGTAAACCTTGGCAACGGCCTGCGCTGCTTCTTCGATCCGCCCTACCAGCTTTTTCCGGGAATCCCGGTCGTTGGTACGCAGAGTACCCTGCATCAGAGCCTCGTCCGGGATGATATTGGGGGCGGAACCGGCGGTGAACTGACCCACAGTGAGTACGCAGGCGTAGGTAGGGTCTGCCTCCCGGGCGATCAGCTCCTGGAGGGCCAGATGGATGTGCACGCCAATGTTGATGGGGTCGATGGCGGTGTGGGGATATGCCCCGTGGCCGCCTCTGCCGCGGATGGTAATCCGGAAGCCGTCTACGGAGAACATCATGGTTCCGGTGCTGTTGTACATCACCAGCCCCACCGGCATTTTTCCCGGAGAGACGTGGAAGGCCAGTGCCGCGTCCACTCCCTCCAGAATGCCGCACCCAATCATATCCCGGCTGCCCTGGAAGGTCTCCTCGGCAGGCTGGAACATGAAGCGGACGGTGCCGGAAAGGGTATTCTCCTGCTGCTTCAGGATTTTCGCGGCGGTGAGCAGCATGGCGGCGTGAAAATCGTGGCCGCAGGCGTGGGCCTGTTTCCCGGTGGGGCAGGCGAAGGCCTCGCCGCTGAGCTCCGGCATGGGCAGCGCGTCCATGTCAGCCCGCAGAAGCAGCGTTCTCCCGCCCTGGCCAACCTGGGCGGTGATCCCGTGGCCGCACTTTTGGGGTCGCAAGCCCGCCTTTTCCAGCTCGTCCATGACGTATCGGACGGCCTTGGGCATTTCCAGCCCCACCTCGGCGTTCTCATGCAGATACCGCCGGTGGGCAACGGTCTCCGTCTGCAAGGAAAGGGCGATTTCATAATCGTTCATAGCGTACCTCCTGTTTCCGCATAGCATACCACAAATCAGACGCTTGAGTCAAGAATTCCGACCCGCTTAAGGAATCCTTTAGAATTCGTACACAAATCCTTTCCTTTGCGTTTATACTTCGGCCATAATCTGCCGGTAAACTGTAAATCAAGAAGGGCGGCGGAAGCCGTGAGCCGTTGCTCTTCCGAGAAACTCCTCTTTTCTACCTCTCTTCTTTCCAAACCAGAAAAGGCCCGCTGCCAACGCGCAGCGGGTTTTTTCGTATTTTTCAGTGCTTAATCAAATTTTGCCGAAAGAAAGCAAGGAAAATGCTGGACATTTGGTGGAAATGATGATATAATTCAAGCTGTAATCGTTTGCTTGCAAACGAATAAGAAAAGGATAAGAAGGTGATATTTGGTGGATTATACCAAGTATGTGTTGAAGGACAAGGAAGCGTTGGAAGACTTGCTTGCGGGAATGGACAACATCTTTGTGGTCGCCTGCAACAAGTGTTTCAAAACGTTCGACACAACCGAAGAGCCTGAGCTGGGAGAATTTTCCGCAATCGCGGAGGCTCAGGGCAAGCACATCACCGGAACCGCGAAAATCGACTTCCTCTGCAATGGGGTGCAGACGGAGAAGAAGCTGGCGGGGATCGTTCCGGAGGGAACCGAGAACGTGGTGGTGATTTCCTGCGGCCTGGGCGTACAGACCATAGCCGAGCTGGAAAACGTACCCGTATTCACTGCAACCAATTCCCTGAACTACACCGGCCATCACGGTATGGCTCTGACCCAGAAGACCTGCGGTGCCTGTGCCCAGTGCTATCTGAACGTCACCGGCGGCATCTGCCCCATTGTGGACTGCTCCAAGAGCCTGATCAACGGTCAGTGCGGCGGTGCCAAAAACGGCAAGTGCGAAATCGACCCCAAGAAGGACTGCGCCTGGGAGAAAATCTATCAGCGTCTGGAGAAGCAGGGCAGAACCAAGGAATTCCTGGATCAGCCCGTGCAGCTGCGGGATTACTCCGCTGTGGGTGTGGATCAGATCAAGGCCTATGTGACCGCGGCTCGCGCCAAGCGGTACGAGGGCTTCTACGGCGGCGTCCATCCCACCGAGAACAAGGAGTACACCGAGCACCTGGCACTGCAGAAGTTCCCGGAGCCGGATACCGTCATCATCCCTCTGGCCATGCACATCGGCGCGCCTGCCAACCCTGTGGTTCAGGCCGGCGATGCCGTGAAGGTTGGCCAGCTTATCGGTGAGCAGGCCGGCTTCATCAGTGCGCCCGTTCACAGCTCCGTCAGCGGTACCGTCATCGCTGTGGAGCCTCATACCCATCCCAACAAGGGTCCCGGCGTCATGAGCGTGGTCATCAAGAATGATGGCAAGAACACCCTTCATGAGTCCGTCCAGCCCAATAAGCCTCTGGAGGAGCTGACTCCCGACGAGATCGTGGAGATCGTCAAGGAGAAGGGCATCGTCGGTATGGGCGGCGCAACCTTCCCCACCTATGTCAAGCTGAAGCCCGGCAAGCCCATCGATGCCGTGCTCATCAACGGCTCCGAGTGCGAGCCTTACCTGACCGCTGACCACCGTGTCCTGCTGGAGTTTGCCGACGACATCGTCTACGGCCTGCGGGCGATGATGAAGGCCGTGGCCGCTCCCGAAGGCGTGATCCTCATTGAGGACAACAAGCCTGACGCGATTGCCCTGATGGAAGAGAAGGTCAAGCCCTATGACAATATCCGTGTGGTAGCCGCCAAAACCCAGTACCCCGAGGGCGCGGAGAAGATGCTCATCAAGAAGGTCATGGGCCGTCAGGTTCCCAGCGGCAAGCTGCCCGCGGACGTGGGCTGCGTGGTGTCCAACACTTCCACCGCCAAGGCCATTTCCGATGCCATCCAGAAGGGGCTTCCCCTGGTGGAGCGGGTTGTTTCCGTCACTGGCGAATACATCAAAACCCCCGGCAACTACATTGTCAAGCTGGGCACCAATGTCCAGGAGATCATCGACCACTGCGGCGGCATCACCGGCGACGACGTGGTGCTGAAGATGGGCGGCCCTATGATGGGCGCACCCATTAAGGACACCAATGTGCCCATTATCAAGGGTTCCAACGGCATTATCGCCATTGCCGCCGACCACACCGAGGAAAAAGAGTGCATCAAGTGCGGCCGCTGCGTGGACGTGTGCCCCATGGAGCTTCAGCCTCTGGAAATCTACAAGCTGGGTCAGCTGGGCGACGCGGAAGGCCTGCTGAAGCTGAACGTCATGGACTGCTTCTCCTGCAAGTGCTGCGAGTACATCTGCTCCTCCAAGATTCCTCTGGTTTCCAAGATCAATGCCGCCAAGGGCCTGGTCATGCCCTTGCTGAAGAAGAAGTAAGGGGGACGAAGACGTATGTTAATGACAAAACTGAAATCCGAAGAGGTTATCGGCTCCCTGGCTTCCGGAAAGGTATTCATCCTCAACTGCCACGGCTGTAAGGAAGTGGGCTTCCCGGAAGAGGAGGCCAAGACTCTCCAGAAGAAGCTTCAGGCTGAAGGCAAGGTCGTGGGCATTCTCACCACCGACTATGTGTGCAATCCCGATGAGCTGGCTCTGCGGCTTCGCGGCGTGCTGGCAAAGATCGAGCAGGCGGATGCCGTGCTGGTGTTCTCCTGCGGCGTAGGCGTGCAGACCATCTCCGGCGTGCTGGAGGACAAGCCTGTGTACGCCTGCTGTGATACCATCGAGCTGCCCGGCTTCCAGGGCGTGACCCCGCTGGAAGTGGACTGCGGCCAGTGCGGCCAGTGCTTCCTGAACCTGACCGGCGGCATCTGCCCCATCACCGCCTGCTCCAAGAGCCTGGTGAACGGCCCCTGCGGCGGCACCAAGAACGGCAAGTGTGAGGTCTGCCCCGACATGGACTGCGGCTGGGAGCGGATCATTCAGCGGCTGAAGGCTCAGGGTCGGCTGGACGTGCTCAAGTGCCCCACTCAGCTGCATGATTTCAATACCGACGAGGCCACCAAGGCCGTCAAAGAATCTGAATAAATTAGGAGCGAATAGAATTATGAGAATTACGGAACTGTTTGATAACGGTGAATTTGTAGTTACTGCCGAGGTCGGCCCTCCCAAAGGAATTCATATTGGCGGCATGGTGGAAGAGGCCAAGGAGTATCTGGCCGGCGTCCACTTTGTGAACGTCACCGATAACCAGTCCTCCGTCATGCGCTTAGGCTCCCTTGCCACCTGCAAGATGCTCAAGGACGCAGGCCTGAACCCCATTTTCCAGCTGACCTGCCGGGACCGGAACCGGATTGCCCTCCAGTCCGATCTGCTGAGTGCCGCCGCGCTGGGCATTGACAACATCCTGTGCCTGACCGGCGACCACACCAAGATGGGCGACCATCCCCAGGCCAAGCCTGTCTTCGACCTGGACTCCGTGTCCCTGCTGCACGCCGCCTCCGTGCTGGAAACCGGCAAGGATCTGGGCGGAAACGACCTGGTTGGTGAGCCTCCCAAGTTTGCCAAGGGTGCGGTTGTGTCTCCCTGCTCTGACTCCGTGGATGCCCAGCTGGTGAAGATGGAGCGCAAGGTTGCCGCCGGTGCCCAGTATTTCCAGACCCAGGCCGTCTTTGAGCCTGAGAAGTTCATCAAGTTCATGGAACAGGCCAAGCAGTTTGGCAAGCCTGTCCAGGTGGGTATCATCATCCCCAAGTCTGCCGGTATGTGCAAGTTCATGAACAAGAACGTGGCCGGTGTCCACATTCCCGATGCGCTGATCGAAGAGCTTCAGGCCGATAAGGAGAGAACCAAGGCCGGTATCACCGGCGTGGAGATCGCTGCCCGGATCATCCGGGCGTGCAAGCCCTACTGCCAGGGCGTACACATCATGAGCCTGGGCTGGGAGTCCAAGGTTCCCGCTCTGCTGGAGCAGGCCGGTCTCAAGTAAAAATCCATATACCAGAAAGTCCCGGTTCGTAAGAACCGGGACTTATCTTGTGTATATTAAAAAGCTGCCGACATACCGTGTCATTGCGAACCAGTGGTGCTCCGCGCAGCGAATCAAAATCATAATAACTGCCGGTGGCAGTTATACCTTAATGTAGCGCACACTGGTGTGGCTCCTTCCAGGGATTCCCTCCGGTCACAATCCCCCGGTCATTCTGAGAACTTCAATAGAATTTGTAGGGGCCAATGCCCTCATTGGCCCGTGAGTTGCTATGTTCCAAGCCTTCTCAAAGCTTTTGGCTCTGGTCCCTCCGGGGGCAATGTTCTTGTCCCGGCAAGAACATTGATAAGTAAGCGGGCTTAGGGGGCGCTGCCGAAAAGCCGCCCCCCTAAGTACCCCCCGGCCGCACCGCCGGAACTGCTCATAATTTTCAGGCTGCAACGGTGTATTGCCGGAAGTACTCAGATGAATAGAAGGCTTTTTGGCACGACAAACCCTCCCGTTCTTGTGAACCGGGAGGGTTTTACACTATTATTAATGGAAAGGATTAAAGTACCGGCCGCCGTTCAGGAAGGTCAGGCTCAGGGAAAGCACCAGAAGGGCAACCGCGCAGACGATGCAGCCGATGTCCATTTTCGAGAAGGCACGGCTGGAGTACCAGGTGCGCCTGGCCTTCTTTCCGAAGCCCCGAAGCTCCATGGCGTTGGAAATGGTCTCGATGCGCTCCATGGAGGACAGGATCAGGGGAATGAGAATGGTGCTGGCGGCCTTCAGCCGGTTAATGAAGCTGGTTTTCCGGCTCATTTCCGTGCCACGAGCCTGCTGAGACTGGGAAATGTCCCGATATTCCCGCTGAATATCCGGAATGTAGCGCAGAGCCAGAGCCACGGCGTAGCTGATCCGGTAGCTGACACCGATCCGGTTCAGGGAGGCGGCAAATTCCGAGGGATTCGTAGTGCATACGAACAGCAGCACGATGGGGATGGTGCAGGCGTTTTTCAGAATCACGTTAAAGTGGTAGAACAGCTGCTCCGCGGTGATAACGTAAGGCCCGGCAATGGGAAAAAGCACCGTGGTGCTGCCATAGATGGTGGCACCGTGAAGGGGGCTGAACAGGAAAATCAGCACATTGTTCAAAAGAATATACACGCCCATGATCCCCAATGTGAAGGAAACGTCCTTTAATTTCAGTTTTGCAATCCGGAAGAGAATCACCGAGGCCACGGCCATGGCAATGAGCAGGGGGGTATAGAAGCTGGTCATGGCGGCCAATGTCCACAGCACCAGAAACAGCAGTTTACTGGCACCGGTAAGCCGGTGGATGGGGGAGGGGCGGTCGATGTAATTGAACAGGTTAGTCATTTGCGCACCTCCCGATCCTGGGCAATAAAGCGGCGGGTGAATTCCTCAGAATCGGCAATGCCGCAGGCGGCCGCCAGATGATATAGCGAGGTCTCCTTCAGATTGGCCCTGGCCACAATGTCCGGGGAGTTCAGAACCTCCGCGCTGGAGCGGTCGGCGATGACCCGGCCGTCGTGGAACACCACCGCCCGGGGGGTGTATTCCAGCATCAGGTGCATGTCGTGGGTGATAAGAATGACGGTAATGCCCTGACGGTTCAGCGTACACAGGAAATCCATGATCTCCGTGTAGTGCCGTAAGTCCTGCCCGGCGGTAGGCTCGTCCAGCAGCAGAATTTCGGGCTTCAGCACCAGAATGGAGGCGATGGTCACTCGCTTCTTCTGGCCGTAGCTCAGGGCGGAAATGGGCCAGTTCCGGAAGGGGTACAGGCCGCAGACTTTCAGGGTTTCCTCCACATGGGGGCGGATATTTTCCTCGGCAACGCCCCGGTTGCGCAGCCCCAACGCCACCTCGTCAAAAATCTGATTTTTGGAGATCATCTGATTGGGGTTCTGCATGACGTAGCCGATGTGATCCGCCCGCTCCTTGATGGAAAGCAAGCTTAAATCCAGGCCGTTCAGGGTAAGGGTACCGCTCTGGGCAGTCTCAAAGCCGCAGATCACCTTGGAGAAGGTGGATTTTCCCGCGCCGTTGGTACCCACGATGCTGAGCATCTCGCCCTTATGCACCTCCAGGGAAATGCCCCGGAGGGCGTGGTGGCCGCCGGAATAGGTGAAGTCCAGATTTTTTACCATCAGCTGCACCGGTTTTTCCGGCTGAGCCGGGGTCGGGGGCTGGGAGGCAAACCAGCGGCGAACCTGAGCCTTCTGGGCATCGGTCAAAGCAAGCTCCGGCAAATAGGACGGACGCATATCTGCCGTAATGGCTACCCCGGCGTATTTCAGAGCCGTGACATACAGCGGCTCCCGGATGCCGCCCTGGGGGAGCAGATCGGTGCTCAGAAGTTCGTCCGGATTTCCGTCAAAGCGGATACGCCCGTCTTCCATGAGAACGATCCGGTCTACCGGGCGATAGAGCACATCTTCCACCCGGTGTTCAATGATGATAACTGCACAGCCGGTGTGCTTCTGAATCTCGTCGATCAGAGAGATGGCCTGCTTGCCAGTGGCAGGATCCAGGTTGGCAAGGGGCTCGTCAAAGAGCAGCACGTCCACGTCGCCTACCATCACGCCGCCCAAGGCTACCCGCTGCTTCTGACCGCCGGAAATTTCCTGAGGGGCGTGACTCAAAACCTGCTCCACGTTTACGAGCCTGGCAATTTTCCGGACGGTTTCGTGCATTTCGGCCGTGGGTACGCAGTCATTTTCCAGGGCGAAGGCAATGTCCTCCGCCACGGTCAGGCCGATGAACTGTCCGTCGGAATCCTGCAGAACCGTGCCCACGGTTTTGGACAGCTCAAACAGACCCCGGGAGAAGGCATCCTTACCGCCGATGGTCAAGCTGCCCGTGGCCTTGCCCGGGTAGGAGCTGGGAATCAGGCCATTGACGCAGTGAGCCAGGGTGGACTTGCCGCAGCCGGAAGGCCCGGCAATGAGAATTTTCTCCCCCTTGCGTACCTCCAGGTCGATGTGGCACAGGGTAGGCTCCGCCTGGGCGGTGTACTGAAAGCCGAAATCCCGGAACGCGATGATGGGCGTATTGTCCATTTGGGTACCTCCTAAGGAAAAAGGCAGGCAATGCTGCCTGCCTTTGACGCAAATCGAAATTATTCCTTGGTCAGGCTGCCGGCCTTGGTCTTGGTAGCGGCGTAGGCAATGCACAGAAGGCTTCCGACGATGGCGGTTGTGACGGCGTTGGCGATGCCGGCCATCAGACCCTGGGCGATCAGCTTATCCCAAGGCTCGCCCATCAGGTACACATCCAGCACGGGAGCCACAACCAGCCAGCAGATCAGATGGCACACCAGCTGAGCGAGGTTGAACTTGATCAGACCCTTCTTGCCCATCTCAGCCTCGTCCATCTTCAGAAGCTTGGCGGACAGACCCATCAGCAGGCCGAACACGGCGGAAGCGATGACCCAGCTCCACCACACGCCCCAGCCTGCGCTGAAGTCAATGAGGGCATGGCCGATAAAGCCCACCAGAGCACCGGCTACAGGGCCGTAGACCACAGCCAGGAAGGCCAGCAGACCGTACTGAACGGACACGGTGGTGTTTGCCACGGGGCTGGGGATGGCAACGAAGCGACCCAGAACGAAGAACAGAGCCGCGCCAATGCCGATGGCGACGATGGTTTTTACAGAGAATTTCTTCATGGTTTCTACCTCCATCAGGAATTTCTATTCAGGCAAAACTGCCAAAACAGCGCAATCAAAAGCCGTGGAAGGGGGCAATGCGGATCCGCCAGGAATTGCCGGTGCCGATGTTGTAGGCTCGGGCGAAGCTGCCCTGGTTGATGGCCACGGCCATGCAGTCCAGGCTGTTCACATAGGCCAGAGCCTCGCCCATGTAAACGTCGGCAAAGCTCTTGGCAAACAGGATGATGTTCCGGTAGACGCAGCGGGTATCATTTTCAATGGTGATGCTCACCCGGTCACCGTAGTGAATGCCCGTCTGCAAAAAGAGTGCTCTGGGAATGTTCGTCCACAGGCTTCCGAAGCGCACGTCCAGCACGTCAATGGTGCCGCAGACCGCGCCATCCTCCAGCCGTGGCTCAATGATGGGCAGGCGAACCAGCTCCTCGGGACGCATTTCCGGGCCAACGCCCTCAAAATCAATAATGCCTGCGGCAAGCCTGGCACCGGTGTAGGCGAAAACATCCCGGCCGTGGAAGGTGTAGCTTTCACCGGAGCGGGGCAGACGGTTGATGTGCTCGTCGATTTCCCGGACGGCTTCAATGCCGTCAAAACGGATGACGTGGGTCAGAGTGCCATTGTCCGGGGTGACCACATAGTGGCCGCTGGCGGTTTTGACCACCACACTCTTCCGGTCGGAGCCAACGCCCGGATCCACTACGGAAACGAAGATGGTACCCTGAGGCCAGTAGCGGATGGTCTGGATCAGCCGGTAGCTGGCCTCCCAGATGTTGTAGGGGGTGATGTCATGGGTCAGGTCGTGAATGCTCAGCCGGGACTCCACCGTGTAGGCAACGCCGTACATGGCGCTGACGGCACCGTCCACCAGACCGAAATCACTTTGAAATACCAGATGGTTCATATGTCAAAACCTCCCTAATAACCCTATTATATCCGCTATTGCCGGAATGTCAATGAGAAAGCTGCATTTTCCCGCCTCCAGGCGAATTTTTCCGCAAAATGCCGCAGGAAAGGGAAGAAGAAGCCTGCGGGAATGAGGTGCCGCCCTTCTGTCAAAATTACCAGTAGCCGTTGGGAAAACACTGCCCCAATGGGCAAAGCGCAAGAATCATCGATTTTTGTAAAATTTCTGTAGCGGTTCCGGAAAGACTATGCTATAATGGCCTCGTGGTTTGGCCACACGGCAGTACAACTTGATATTGTGAATTGGCGCAGAATGATGGAGGAGAGAAAACACCATGTCAAATAACATGATCACGCCGTCCGACTTTTTTAACCCCGATACCCAGGTGGCGCACCTGGGGCTGATTGCCTGCCCGGGTGCGGAGGAGCTGACGAACCTGATCGATGTCCATCTTCGCAGATGGGCCAAGGAGGTCGGCATTGAGAAGGACACGTTTATCATTGAAAGTGCCTGTCCCCGCTTTCAGAGCGGCGACGCGAAGGGCCTGGTGAAGGAATCCGTCCGGGGCGACGATATTTTCATTATCGTGGATCCCGGTAACTACAGCGTTACCTACAACCTGTTTGGCGTGGAGAATCACATGTCTCCTGACGATCATTTTGCCAATCTGAAGCGTCTGATCCAGGCGGTGGCCGGCCGGGCTCACCGGATGACGGTGATCATGCCCAGTCTCTATGGCGGCCGTCAGCATCGCCGGGTGGCCCGGGAGAGCCTGGACTGCGCCGTGGCTCTGCAGGAGTTGCAAAGCATGGGTGTGCAGAACATCATCACCTTTGACGCCCACGACCCCCGTCTCATGAACGCGGTGCCCCTGATGAGCTTCGACAATGTGATGCCCACCTACCAGGTGCTGAAGACCCTGCTTCGCAAAATGCCGGAGTTGAGCTTCGACAAGGACAGCTTTATGGTAGTCAGCCCTGATGAGGGGGCCATCAATCGGAATATGTACTTCTCCAGTGTTCTGGGCTGCAACCTGGGCATGTTCTACAAGCGTCGGGATTACACCCGGGTGGTCAATGGCCGCAACCCCATCGTAGCCCACGAGTATCTGGGCGAGAGCGTGGAAGGGAAGACCGTCTTCATTGCCGACGACATCATCGCCTCCGGCGAGAGTATGCTGGAGGTGGCCGGAGAGCTGAAGAAGCGGGGAGCCAGACACATCATCGCCAACGCTACCTTCCCACTGTTTACCAGCGGCGTGGAGAAATTCGACGAGGCCGTGGATGCCGGCACCCTGACCGCGGTTCTGGGCACCAACCTGACCTATCGGAAGCCGGAGCTGCTGGCAAGGAATTGGTACTTTGACGTGGACTGCTCCAAGTACACCGCCTATTTCGTGGCCGCCATCAACCATGAAATGAGCGTTTCCTCCATCTGCGATCCCATTAAGAAAATTGAGGCACTGCTGGATCGCCGCGCCTGATAGAATGCCGTCCGGGTGTGTACGCACCCGGGCGGTTTCGGCTTTCGGAGAAAAATCCTGTTGATTTTCTTCAAACACGGTGGTATAATAAGCAAAATTTGTAAAAAAATCTCCGATTTGGAGGGCTTTATGAACATTATCATCGCGGGTAACGGCAAGGTCGGCTCCACGCTGACAAAACTGCTGTCCACAGAGGGACATGACGTGACCCTGATTGACAAGAATACCCATGTTCTCGAAGAGTCCCTGGAGCAGTATGACGTGATGACGATTTCCGGCAACTGTGTGTCCATGCACATTCTGCTTCAGGCGGGCGTGAGAGAGACGGATCTGCTGATTGCCGCCACGGACGCGGACGAGACCAATCTGCTGTGCTGCACCACCGCCCACTATCTGAATCCCAACCTGCACACCATTGCCAGAATCCGGGATCCGGAATATTCCGAGCAGATCTACACCATGAAGGACGTGTTCGGCCTGTCCATGACCATCAATCCGGAGAGGCAGGCTGCCCAGGAGATTGCGTATCTTTTGCAGTACCCGGGCTTTCTGAAGCGGGATACCTTCGCCAAGGGACGGATGGAGATCGTGGAGCTGCGTATTGACAAGACCAGCAAGCTGTGCAACATGGCTCTGAGCGACCTGAACAGCATCGTCAACTGCCGGGTGCTGGTCTGCGCGGTGCTGCGCAGCGGCACTGCCATCGCCCCCAAGGGCAATTTTGTCCTTCGGGAGGGCGACCGGATTTTCGTCACCGCCTCGCCTCATAACCTGACAAACATGCTCAGAAGCCTGGGCATCATCACCCGGCGGGTGCGCAACGTGATGCTCTGCGGCGGCGGTCGGGTGAGCTACTATCTGGCGGATATCCTGAACCGCCACGGAATTTCCGTTAAGCTCATGGAAAAGAGCGAAGCCAGGTGCCGGGAGCTGTCCGCCCTGCTGCCGGAGGTCATGGTGATCCAGGGCGACGGTACGGATCATGCGGTGCTGGACAGCGAGGGGCTGACCAAAACCGATGCCCTCGTCAGTCTGACGGGCATTGACGAGCTGAATATGATCATGTCCCTGTACGGCCAGAGCCAGGGCGTTCCCCAGGTGATCACCAAGCTGGGTCGGATGGAAAATCACACCATTATTGACGCACTGGCCCTGGGCAGCGTGGTCTGCCCCAAGGAGCTGTGCTGCAACAACATTGTCCGGTATGTCCGGGCTATGCAGAACCAGACCGGCGCGGCGGTGTCCGTTCACCGGATCGCCCACGGCCAGGTGGAGGCGGTGGAATTCCTGGTGGACGACACCACCCTTCACTGCAACACGCCCTTGAAAGATATTCGCCTGAAGGACAACGTGCTGGTAGTGAGTATCACCCACGGCTCCAGAACGGAAATTCCCGGCGGCGATGCCTCCTTCGATGTGGGGGACACCATCGTGGTTGTGACCAGCGGCCAGGGTACTCTGCGCCAGCTCAACGACATTTTTGCCTGAGTTTCGATAAGGAGCACCATGAATTATAAAATGATGGGGCGATTTATCGCCCAGATTCTGATGATCGCCGGGGTGTTCATGCTGCCAGCCCTGGCCATCAGCCTGTACTGCGGGGAGACGGCAGCGGTGTATGCCTTCCTCCTGACCCTGGGAGCCTTTGCTCTGGTCATTGGGCTTCTGACGCTTACCTGCCGGGGGGCTGCCAGTGCCTTCTACGCCAAGGAGGGTCTGGTGTGCGCGGGAGCCAGCTGGATCGTGCTGAGCCTGCTCAGCTGTCTGCCCTTCTATCTTTCCCGGGAAATTCCCTCCTACCTGGATGCTCTGTTTGAGATCGTTTCCGGATTCACCACCACCGGTGCTTCCGTGGTGCCGGAGGTGGAGAGACTTTCCAAGGGTATTCTCTATTGGCGCAGCTTCTCCCACTGGCTGGGGGGGATGGGTGTGCTGGTATTTCTGCTTGCCTTTACCTCCGGCGGGGGAAAGGGACAGGGCTTTACCATGCACCTGCTTCGGGCGGAAAGCCCCGGCCCCAATGTGGGCAAGCTGGTGCCCAGAATGCGCAAGACCGCTGCCATTCTCTATGTGCTGTATATCTGCCTGACGGTTCTGAATGTCATTTTTCTACTGATCGGGAAAATGCCCCTGTTTGAGGCGGTTTGTACCGCCTTCGGTACTGCGGGCACCGGCGGCTTCGGAGTCAAAAACGACTCCATAGCCGGGTATTCTCCCTATCTGCAGAACGTGACCACCGTATTTATGGCTCTGTTCGGTATCAATTTCAGCTGCTATTATCTGCTGCTTGTCGGCAATTTCCGCAGTGTGTTCAAGGACGAGGAGCTGCGGATGTACCTGGGAATTCTGGTGGGAGCTACGCTGCTCATCGTCTGGAATCTCCGGGGCTTCTACCCGACCCTGGGCGAGGCCGTCCGACATGCCGCCTTCCAGGTTTCCTCGGTGATGACCACCACCGGCTACGCCACCACGGATTTTGCCCTGTGGCCGGCCTTCTCCCAGAGCATTCTGCTGCTGCTCATGATTATCGGTGCCTGCGCCGGCTCCACCGGCGGCGGTTTGAAGTGCGCCCGGGCACTGCTCCTGTTCAAGGGGCTGAAGCGGAACATCCACCAGGTGCTCCACCATCGCCGGGTGCAGACCATCCGCATCAACGACCAGGTGGTGGGGGAGAAGGTGCTGGACAACGCCAACGCCTACCTGTCCGCCTATGTGATTATCCTGTTTCTGAGCTTTCTGGTCATTTCTCTGGACGGCTTCTCCATCGGTACCAATTTCAGCGCGGTGCTGGCCTGCTTCAATAACATCGGCCCGGGTCTGGAGGCGGTAGGCCCCACCTGCAATTTCGGCATCTACAGCCCGCTGTCCAAGCTGGTGCTGATTGCCGACATGCTGGCAGGCCGCCTGGAAATTTTTCCCATTCTGGTGCTGTTCTCCCATAGCACCTGGAAGAGAAACTGATATTGTACAAAAACCATGTCATTGCGAACCAGTGACCGATGTCACGGGTTCACAACCCGTATCCTCTTTTGGAGCAAAAACCGCCCCCGGCGAAAGCCGGGGGCGGTTTTCTTACAGTGTTAGCTCAATTTCCGTATTCTCGGTCAGCAGCTCGGCGGGAACGTAATTGTCCGGCATGACCTTGCCGTTTACCTTCATTTCCGTGAAGCCGGACTCCACATGATTTGGATTTTTCACCACAATGTGGAGCTTGCAGCCCCGGAAGACCTTCTCAATGGTAAAGCCCTCCCAGGCCTTTGGAATGGCCGGGGCGATGCGCAGACCGCAGAAGTCCGGCCGCATCCCCAGGATGCCCTCCACGCAGCCAACCATCACCGTGGAAGCGGTGCCGGTGAGCCAGTGGACGTGGCTTCGGCCGAAATGGGGGCTGGCCTTGCCCTCGGTGAACTGGCCATAGCAATATGGCTCCAGCTTCCGGATTTCCGCCCGGTCGTTCTGGGCGGCGGGGGCGTTTTCCAGGAAGTAGCGGAACGCCCGGCCGCCGTGACCCCGCAGAGCCTCCGCCAGAATGATCCAGCCCTGGGACTGGGAGAAAATTCCGGCGTTTTCCTTGACACCTGCATTGTAGATCACCGCCAGAGCACCCGCAAAGGCGTGGGCGTGATAGGGAGGATCCATCAGAACAGCACCGTAATCGGTGTTCAGCCTGACATCCACCTGATTCAGGGCGATGTCCGCCTGTTCCGGGGTGGCCAGACCGCTGATGACTGCCCAGCTCTGGGGATTCAGCCACATGTTGGCCTCCGGGTCGGTGCGCTTGCCGATGGTTTCCCCGGCCTGGGTAAAGCCCCGGACGAACCGGTCTTCGTTCCAGCACAGCTCGTTCAGAAGTTTGCCCAATGCCGCCTGCTTTTCGTCCAGGAAAGCGATATATTCCGCGTCCTTTTTGTACTCCGCAAACTTCCGGAGAATTGACATAGCCAGGTAATACTGCATGGCCACAAAGGTAGACTCACCCTTTTCCCCCAGCCGCAGACAGTCATTCCAGTCGGCGTAAAGCCCGGCGGGGAGACCGTGGGGGCCAAGCCGGTTCATGGAGAAGCCGATGGCTCTGACCTATTCGGTCGCTGAGCACATCTG
>ERZ808262.593-NODE-593-length-15438-cov-4.427290_pt1 | contig 15438 bp, 16 predicted proteins | sample MGYA00520895_ERZ808262 | MGnify/ENA primary metagenome ERZ808262 (study PRJEB31516, sample SAMN03275588) | gut metagenome | biome: mammalia-associated habitat; material: feces | host: Papio cynocephalus | place: Kenya | collected 2012-08-02 ... | reverse complement strand
TCATTTTCTGAGTTGTCCAAAATTATTATACCACATTCACTGGTTCGCAATGACATGGCTTTTTGACGGCACCGCAAGCATGGTTTTCAGGGGTTCGTGTAGATGATTGTGACATTGGCCGGGTCGATTTCTCCCTTGGGTGTGGAAATCAGGGTGGCAAAATTGGTGGGTTCCCCATCGCCCGGATGGATAGCGATTTTGACGGCGCAGCCGCCCTCTGTCCAGGTGATGTCCCGGAATTCGCATTCCCCCGTCACATTCTGGGAGAAAATCAGAAGCAAGTCCTGAGAACCAAAGAAGCTGTCGGTAAAGCCTTCGCAGGCCGCTTCCAGTTCGGAAATTTCATAATATTTGCCCATTTCTGACAGATGCTCGTCCAGGGCTTCCCGGCTGTCAAACAGGGCTGCCTCTGGGAAGCCGGCGTCTGCCGCCGTACCGGAAAGATTGGACACCTCCAGACAGACCGGGGCGGCACCTGCGGCTTCCATGCCCCCAAGCTCCCCGGAGGCAGGAGCCTGGGGGGCTTCTGCCATTTCCGATGCCGCGTCCGCCGTGCAGTAGGACTTGGCCATTTCGCTGGATGCGCTTTTTGCCTGCCGGTTCTGATAGAGTACCCCGCACAGAACCAGCAGGGCGCAGCAGGCGGCCAAAGAGGCGTACCGCCGCCAGCGGATGATTTTCGGCTTCCGGCTCCGGGCTTCGTCCGCCCTGGCGATCAGGTCTTCGGGGAGCAATGTCAGCGCGTCGTGAAATTGTTCGCCGGTCATAGGCAGAAGCCCTCCTTTTCCAGATATTCCTTCAGGCCAAGACGGGTGCGGTGCAGCAGGGTCTTGACCTTGCTCTCCGTCACACCTAAGTAGGCGGCGATCTCCTTCACCGGGTCGAGGAAGTAGTACCGCCCCAGAAAGGCTGCCTGGGTCTGCTGGCTCTGGGTGCGAAGATATACCCCAATGGCGTCGGCCAGAGCCTTGGCGTTGATGATTTCCTCGGGGGTGCTGCCCCCGGAAACGCAGTCGGACAGCTCCTCCAGAGAAACGGCGTATTCCGAAGCCTGCCGTTTGGCTCGCGTCCGGTAGCGGAACAGGTCGATGGAGATTCGCCGGGTCAGCTTGGCCAGATACGCCGACAGCACACCCGGCTTATGGGGCGGCATGGACTGCCAGGCGGCAAGGTAGGTGTCGTTGACGCTTTCCCGGCTGTCGTCCAGGTTGTTCAGAATATTGTTGGCAATTTTTTGCAGGTAACGGTCGTACTTGGCCTCGGTTTCCGAAATGGCCCGTTCATTTCGCTCCCAGTAGAGGGCTACGATCTGCTCGTCTTCCATAATGCCGCCTCCTTTCTTTCCTTTACTATATAATATACTCGACAAAAATCAAGCCCGGTTGCAAAAAATGCAAAAAAAGCAGGGGACGATGCGAATATCGTCCCCTGCATAGATTTTTCATGGATTCCCGGATTTGCCGGGGGATTGCCACACCAGTGTGAATGAATCAAGGTATGACTGCCACCGGCAGTCATTCGGATTCTGATTCGCTGCGCGGAGCACCACACTGGTTCGCAATGACAACTTCTATTCAAGTGCACTGCTGGAACGATACCGAGCGGTGCCCAATGGCCTATCCATTATAGACCAGCTGTGCACGCGCTGTCAGCGGCGACACGCCGCTATTCCGCGCTGAGCTCAATCCGGTCGTTGCTGATGCCCTGCTGGTGGAAGAGCTTCAGCAGCGCCTCCGGGGTCATGCCCTCCCGGGTCTTGCCGCCCAGCTCCAGAACGATGGAGCCGCCCCTCATCATGATCGTCCGGTTGCCCAGGGACAGAGCAGAGGGAATGTTATGTGTAATCATCAGGCAGGTGATGCCGTGGTCAGCCACAATCTGCCGGGTGAGAGACAGCACTTTGTCCGCAGTGGCAGGATCCAGGGCGGCAGTGTGTTCGTCCAGCAGAAGCAGCTTGGGTGTGACCATGGTGGCCATGAGCAGCGTCAACGCCTGCCGCTGGCCGCCGGAGAGAAGACCTACGGGATTTCCCATCCGATCCTCCAGCCCCAGCCCCAGCTGACTCAGCCGCTCCCGGAACTCCGCCCGGTCGGCTCTGGAGATCACGGAGAAGGGGTTGGTGCCGGAGCTTGCCCGCATGTAGGCAAGAGCCAGGTTTTCCTCGATGGTCATGCTGGGGGCGGTGCCCTTCAGGGGATCCTGGAACATGCGCCCGATGAATTTGCTGCGCTTGTAGTCCGGCAGGCTGGTGATGTTTTTTCCGTCCAGCACGATGGTGCCCCGATCCACCGGGAAGGTTCCGGCGATGGCGTTGAAGAGGGTGGACTTGCCTGCGCCGTTGGAGCCAAGAATGGTGACGAAATCGCCTTTCGCCAGATGCAGGCTCAGGTCGGTCAGAGCCTTCTTTTCGTTGATGGTGCCCGGGTTGAAGGTTTTGGAAATATTCGTGATTTTCAGCATGTTACTTTCCTCCCTGGCTGGTTTTGGGCCTGAGTCCTGCCTGGATGGCAGGCAGGCCGATGGCCAGTGCCACGATGACGGCGGAGATCAGCTTCAGGCATTCGCTGGGCAGATCCAGCCGCAGGGCGATGGCAATGATGAACCGGTAAACCAGAGAGCCGACGACGGCTCCCAGAATTTTCACCCAGGTCTTGCCCTTGGGCATCAGGGTCTCGCCGATAATCAGGGAGGCCAGGCCGATGATGACCATGCCGGTGCCCAGGTTGATGTCGGCGGTTTTCTGATACTGAGCCAGCACTGCCCCGGACAGGGCGGTCAGGGAATTGGAAATGCACAGGCCGACGGTGATGGTAAAGCCCGTATTGATGGAGGAGGCCCGAACCATGTCCGGGTTATCGCCGGTGGCCCGGATGGAAAGACCGATCCGGGTCTTCAGGAACAGGGTCAGCAGAAGCCCTGCCAGCAGGGTGATCAGTGCCACGGGAATGAGCTTCCCGAAGGTTTTGCCTAAGATCGGCTGAAGCAGGGAAAACAGGGTGTCGGCGCGCATCATGTTTACGTTGGAGGAGAAGCCCATGACCGCCAGATTCACGGTGTACAGACCGGTGTTGGTGATGATGCCCGCAAGAATGGAGGGGATGCGCAGCTTGGTCTGCAAAAAGGCGGTGACCGCTCCGGCGCAGGCACCGGCCAGCATGGCGGCGGGAATGCCCAGCAGGGGGCTTCCGGCCACGGCGAAGGTGGCGGACACGGCGCAGCCCAGGGTGAAGGCACCGTCGGTGGTCATATCGGCGATGTTCAGCACCCGGAAGCTGAGGAACAGCGCCAGGGCAACCAAAGCGTAGATAAAGCCCAGCTCCAGCGCGCTGAAAACAATGGCGGAAGAAATCATGGAATCAACTCCTTAATTTGTGGGGCAATGCCCATTGCCGGAAGGGGATTTTCATGGAAAACGGCCGGAAGCAGGCGGGGAAGAACCCGCCTGCGACCGGAAGGAATCTGTTATTGCGCGGTGGTCACTTCGGTGACGGTGTTTGCCATGGTGGAGAACACGCTGTAGTCAATGCCCAGAGCCTTGGCCGCGTCGGTGTTCACGGTGATGATGCCGCCGTCCATCACATGGAACTCAGGCACGGCACCGCCTTCCAGAATGTCGAAGGCCATGTCGGCGGTGTACTTGCCAAGCTCGGTGTAGTTGACGCCGCAGGTGGCAAAGGCACCGGACTGGACGAAGGAGTCGGCACCGGTGTAGTGGGGAATACCGGCCTCATTCAGGATCTCAGCCACGGCCACCTCAGCGTCCATGACCCGGTTGTCGGTGGGGGTGAACACGGCGTCGACCCGGCCAACCAGGGAAGCGGCTGCGGCGACGATTTCGTCGGTGGTGTTGCCGGTCTTTTCCAGATAGGCAATGCCCTTCTCGTCCAGATACTTCTTGGCTTCGGCAATGGCGGTGGTGGAGTTGTCCTCAGAGTTGCTGAACAGCAGACCCACGGTCTTGACTTCCGGGTTGACGGCCAGCATCATGTCCAGAATGAAGGGGGTGTTCAGCGCGTCGGAGGTGCCGGTGACGTTGTCCAGGCCGGTCAGACCGGCGGTTTCCGGGTCGGAGCAGGCGGCGTAAACGATGGGGGTGCCGGTGCCCTCGGCGGCGGTGACAACGGTCTGGGCGGCCAGGGTGGCGATGGGGATGATCATGTCCACCTTGTCGTCCAGAGCCTGAGCGGCGATCTGACCCAGCATGGTGGTGTCGTTCTGACCGTTGTAGTCGGAGATGGTCAGCTCCACACCGGCGGCTTCAGCTCTGGCCTTCAGCTCGGCGGAGATGGCCTCGTGGATTTCATCCAGGGAGGAGTGGGACAGCTGCTGGACGATGGCCACGGAGAAGCTCTTGACCTCGGTGGTTTCGGCGGCAGTCTCAGCGGCGACGGTGGCCGCGGGGGTAGCGGCAGGGGCGGTGGTGGCGGCGGGAGCGGAGGACGCGCCGCAGCCGGCGAGCAGAGAAACGGACAGGATCAGGGAAGAAATAACAGCAGTGATCTTTTTCATAAGAATACTCCTTTTCAAGTTCAAAGATGATGGTGAATGTGTTTTTGGTTGGATGGTCAGTCCAGCGTCACCATCGTCTCCCCGGCAGCTTTTTTAACATATGCGCCACTCCTTACTGGAAAGCTCTGATGCAATCGGCAAACACCGACAGCGAATGTTGAGGTTCCCAAGAATAAAAAAAGTCCTTGTTCCCCGAAGGGAACAAGGACAGAAAATACAATTTCTGCGGTACCACCTTGTTTGCCGGTAAAACCGACCGCTCGACCGGCGCCAACACGCCGCCTGCCCAGTAACGCTGGCAATGCGTCAGAAGATACTCAAGCCCACGCTCTTTCCCTCTGCCCTCGGCGGCCCATTTGCTGCCCCGCTTTTCGCTTCCCTCTCAGCTGTGGGAAACTCTCTGTGGATGCGCTTGCAGCTTTACTTCCGCGTCTGTGGTTTGCTGTTTTGAAGTTGTTCTTTTTATACACCATCGGAAATCATTTGTCAAGAGGCAAATTCAAAAAATTTTCCGGAATTTGCGGACAAGTGTCCCTCCGGGGAGATCAGTATTCCCGAACCACGCCCTTGACCACGCCGATGATCTGGGCGTAGGTGCCGTCGATGGGGGAGTAGGCCTCGTTTTCCGGCATAAGCCAGACCTGGCCGTTTTTCCGCAGAAGCCGCTTGACGGTGGCCTCGTCCTCGATCCGGGCAACCACGATCTGGCCGCTGTCCGCCGTGGGCTGGGGGCGAACCACCACCTTGTCCCCCTCCAGAATTCCGGCGTTTATCATGCTGTCGCCCCGAACCCGCAGGGCGAAGCACTCTGGGTCAGGCCAGGGCAGCGTGCCTTCCTGATTTTCCACCGCCAGAATGGGAAGTCCCGCGGTGACAACGCCGATGACGGGAATCTGACCCTGCCGGGCACCGGTGACGAGGGCGCGCTTGCGGCCTTTGACCCCGGTGGACTGGAGAAGTCCCTTCTGCTGCAAAGCCTGCAAATGATAGCTGACGGAGGCGGTGGAGCGCAGACCCACCGCCTCGCCGATTTCCCGGACGGAGGGGGAGAAGCCGTTCTCCTGAATAAAATAGTTGACATAATCCATTATCAAATCCGCTTTGTTGCTGGTTCTGGGCATGGTGCTACCTCCGGGATGGTTATTTTTGACCATTATAGCACATATTTTCGAGAAAAGAAAGACCTATCGGAAATTTCTTTCACAAAAACCGGGTGATTTGCCCTATACTGGCATAAGGAGGAATGGGTATGCGGGAACAGCAGTGGGAAAGTCAGGTCTGGCAGCGGGTACGGCAGCCTATGGCAAGGGAAGCGGGAAGTCTGCGCCCTCTGCGCCGGGAGAGTATGGTTCTGGCGGGCATTTACCGGCATCTGGCGAATTCTTTGCGGGGAAATGTCCGGGAACTGGCCCTCCGGCTCTTCCGTCAGGAAATGGAGAACGACGGGGTGCTCCGGGGACTGGAGCGGCTGCGGGGCGGGGACGGCGGGGTCATGCAGCCGGTGCCGCCGCCGGAGGAGGGGGCGATCCGGCTGCTTGACCAGTGCTTTCGGAGCACTTGCCGGGCTCAGACCGAGTACCTGGCCCGTTCGGCGGAGCCGGAAACGGGGAGCGTGTTCCGGATATTGGCGGACAACGCCGCCGCCCGGTGCGCGATGATTGCCAGATTGCTGGGCAGCTTGGGGTGAAACGAGAAAAGGCCGCCCATAACGGGCGGCCTTGCGCTACTGTCGGTTCAGGCAATATCTGTACGGATCAGGTGCATGATATCACTTGCTATGACTCACTGCTCAGTGCCTTTAATATAGGCATCCAGGAGCTGCTTGATTTCCTCTACAGTGTAGGTTTTTCCTGCCTCACCGTTTTCTAAAATTTTCTGCAAATCGTAGATTGTTGCCTTTTGAATGATGGAGATTTCTTTTTCGGTTGGCATTTTTGTGCACTCCTTTCCTTTTCTGAGAGCTGACACTGACCGCCCTCTTTTAGGGAAAATGGATTCTCAGCTTACTTGCTGACATCGACCGGTTCCGGCTTGTACTGCGGGTCGCCGCTTTCAATCCAAAGAATGAAATCGTTGATTCTTTTCTCGTCCCATCCGGCAGCCCGGAGACCCAGAAACACCCGCGAGGCTTCTTGCATCGTCATGTTTACGACCCCCTTTCATACCTGGCCACATATATTATATAATGGGGTTTCCCACATGTCAAGGCGTTTCCAAAACGAAAAATCCCTGACGCGTGTGCGCCAGGGATTTTACATGGTGACCCGTACGGGAATCGAACCCATGTTACCGCCGTGAAAGGGCGGTGTCTTAACCGCTTGACCAACGGGCCTGGTAGCGGCAATCTGATTCGAACAGATGACATACCGGGTATGAACCGGCTACTCTACCAACTGAGTTATGCCGCCATGTGGTCAACGCAATTTCGGCACCGCCGAAATCAGCTTCCTAAGTATAGCCTAGGATTTTCCGTTTGTCAAGAATTATTTTTGTTTTTTCCTCGATTTTTTTGGAGATACTCTTCTCTGAGGTGAATTGCCATGAAATGGGGAAAACAAATGACACTCTTCACAGTGGGCGGCAGCGCGTATGTGGCTCTGGAGCTATTGTACCGGGGCAGAAGCCACATCAGCATGTTCGGAGCCGGGGGACTGTGCTTCCTGCTCATCGGAGCCTTGCGCAAGAAACGGCTTCCGGCTCTTGCCAAGCTGGCCGGCGGGGCGGCCATCATCACCGGGGTGGAGCTGGTCACGGGGCTGCTGTGCAACCGGGACTTCTCCGTCTGGGACTATCGGGGTCAGCCAGGGAATTTCCTGGGTCAGATCTGCCCCCTGTTCGCGGCGGTGTGGATCCCGGTGGGGGCGGCGGGCATGACTCTGCACGGCCTGACCGAGGCTCTGCTGGACAGAAAACCGGAGTATCCTGCCATCGGCGGAAAGGTGCGGTAAAATTTTCGTAAAATCCGGCATATTTCCACCGTTTTCCCCAATGCACACCATTGACGAGGGACTTCTTTTCTGATATCATAGATTTGCGTCAAGAGAATGGACGCGGTCTTCGGAAGGAGGAATCCAAAATGGAATTGGCTGCGTTTGTCTGGCTTGGGCTCATGGTGCTGTTTCTGATCATGGAGGGTGCTACGGTCAGCCTGGTTTCCCTGTGGTTTGCGGCGGGGGCGATGATTGCCATGTTCGCAGCACTGCTGGGGGCGGGATTCTGGCTCCAGATGGTGCTGTTCCTGGTGGTTTCCGGTGCTCTGCTGCTGATGCTCCGACCCATTGTCCGGCGGTTCCTGCTGCCGAAAATCACCCCTACCAATGTGGACAGTGTAGTGGGTACCATTGGGCTGGTTACCGAGGCCGTCGACAATGTGACCGCTGCCGGCCAGGTGAAGCTGGATGCCATGGAGTGGACGGCTCGGAGCACCACCGGTGAGGATATTCCAGTGGGCACTCTGGTCCGGGTGGACAGAATCGAGGGCGTCAAAGCGTTTGTTACCCCTGTAAAAGTTCCGGAAAGAGTCTGAAAATGTGAATTGGAGGTACTTATTATGCCGTTTGTTATCATTCTTGCAATCATCGTGCTGATTATCGCGGTGCGCAACATCGTGGTGGTTCAGCAGTCCCGTGCCTACGTCGTGGAGCGGCTGGGCGCGTTCCAGACGGTCTGGGGCGTGGGTCTGCACTTCAAGCTCCCCTTCATCGACCGGGTGGCCCGGCGGGTCAGCCTGAAGGAGCAGGTATTGGACTATCCCCCTCAGCCCGTCATCACCAAGGACAACGTGACCATGCAGATCGACACCGTGGTGTATTTCCAGATTACCGATCCCAAGCTGTATGCCTATGGCGTGGAGCAGCCCATGGCGGCCATGGAGACCCTGACGGCCACCACCCTTCGGAACATCATCGGCGACCTGGAGCTGGATCAGACCCTGACCTCCCGGGATGTGGTCAATACCAAGATGCGTTCCATCCTGGACGAGGCTACCGATCCCTGGGGCATCAAGGTCAACCGGGTGGAGCTGAAGAACATTCTGCCGCCCCAGGACATCCAGAACTCCATGGAAAAGCAGATGAAGGCCGAGCGTGACCGTCGGCAGGCCATCCTGCAGGCCGAGGGTCAGAAGAAGTCCGCCATCCTGATCGCCGAGGGCGAGAAGGAGTCCGCCATTCTGAAGGCCGATGCCGAAAAGCAGGCGGCGATCCTCCGGGCGGAGGCCGAGAAGCAGGCTGCCATCCTGAAGGCCGACGGCGAGGCTCAGGCCATCCGCTCCGTCCAGCAGGCTCTGGCAGATTCCCTGGAAATGCTGAATGAGAAGGCTCCCAGCGACAATGTGCTGAAGCTGAAGGCCATCGAGGCCATGCAGAAGGTGGCGGACGGCCAGGCGACCAAGATCATCATTCCCAGCCAGATGCAGGGTCTGGTGGGTCTGGCAAACGGCATTACCGAGAGCGTGAAAGCCGAGTGATTTTGGGGCAGCACCATCCCGCACGTTAAATTGCATAAAAAACACAGGGGGCAGCGGTGGGCTGCTCCCTGTGCTTGCTTTATGGAAGAAATCAGGTCCGCTCGGCGGCCTCCACAACGTGCTTCATCAGCACGCTGGTGGTCACGGAGCCTACACCGCCGGGAACGGGGGTGATGGCGTCCACGATGGGCTCCACCTCGTCGAACTTGGCGTCGCCGGCAATGCCGCCCAGGCCGCCCTTGGCGTTGGGCTTGTTGGCATCCCAGTTGATGGACACGTCGATGACCACCTGGCCGGGACGGACGTAGTCGCGGGTCAGAGAATTCAGCACACCGGCGGCGGAGACGATAATGTCCGCGCCCTTGCAGATTTCCGCGGTGTTCACGGTCTTGGTGTGGCAGACGGTGACGGTGGCGTTCTTGCCCATGAGCATCATGGCGGCGGGCTTGCCAACCACCAGAGAGCGGCCGATGACCACGGCGTTCTTTCCCTTGCAGTCAATGCCGTAGAAGTCCAGAATCTCCATGCAGGCGGCGGGGGTGCAGGGGGCGAAGCCCAGATCCTTCAGACCCTCGAATACACCGGCGTTGGACAGATGGGTCATGCAGTCCACATCCTTCTGAGGAGCCAGACGGTTGCAGATCTCGTTCTGATCGGCCTTCAGGTGCTTGGGCAGGGGCCGGAACATGAGTACGCCGTGAATGGAAGCGTCGGCGTTGACCTCGTCGATGACAGCCAGAACCTGCTCACGGGTGGCATCCTCAGGCAGTTCAAACTTCTTGACCTCCACGCCCACCAGCTCGGCGCGCTTCATGGCACCCTTCTCGTAGCTCAGGTCACTGGGGTTCGCACCCACCCGGATGATGCCCAGGGTGGGGACAATGCCCTTTTCCCGCAGGGCGGCGGTGCGCGTTTGCAGATCAGCATTCAGGGCATCGGTAACTTCCTTGCCCAGCAGCAGTTTTGCCATTGTGATTTCCTCCTAAATTAGTATCTGAATTTTGTGCAAAAAGGAAAATTACTGGCCGAATCCGGCCTTGACGGTAGTGAAAATCTCGTCGGCCAGGGCGCAGTACTTACTGAGCATCCCGTTGGCCTTGGCGTTCATTTCCTCGGCAACTTCCCGGTTTTTCAGGCTCCTGGTGTTGATGAACACGTTGAGGCTGGCTGCCTGAAGGGCGGCCTTACAGCACACCGCGCCGCAGCCCGCGTCGGACACGGCCAGCCGGGAGCCCTTGGCGGCGAAGACGGAGATGTAGTCGATGGCCTGGCAGCACAGCTCCATAATGTGCATGGGTACGGCACAGGCGGTAATGGTGGCCTCCTCCAGGACTTTGTCCCGGTTGGGGTCGTCCTTGGGAATGCCATAGGCCTTGGCCAGAGGCACGAAGCCCTTGTCGTCGGCCTCCACCTGGTTCAGAAGCTCGGTCTGGAGCGCATCGCACTTGGCCTTCAGGGCGATGATCTCCGCCTCCACGTCGGCATACTTCTTCTTGCCCACGGTGAGGGAGCCTACCATGTTGCCCAAAGCGGTGCCGATGGCACCCACCAGGGCCGCCGCGCCGCCGCCGCCGGGAGCGGGGGCGTTGGACGCCAGCACCTCCACAAAGGCACGGCAGGATTCCATAGTCATATCCATAGTTTTTTCTCCTTATTCGTAATGATCGCACAGTCAGAAAGGGCGCACTGTAGGGGCGGCCATTGGCCGCCCGAAACCTTCGACAGACAGAGCGGCTGGATGTAACGCCCGATCCCGTCGGTTTCACGGGCGGCCAATGGCCGCCCCTACACATAAGCGGGAAACGCCCTGTCTTCTTCCGGGTCTTATCCGGAAGGGAAGAGCGCAGGCGGCGGAGGCCGCCTGCGCTCAGGTGGTAAGTATCTTGTTTAGAACAGACCGGTGATCTTGCCGTTCTCGTCCACGTCGATGCGCTCAGCGGCGGGAACCTTGGGCAGACCCGGCATGGTCATGATCTCGCCGGTCAGGGCAACCAGGAAGCCGGCACCGGCGGAAACCTTCACGTTCCGGACGGTGATGGTGAAGTTCCGGGGCGCGCCCAGCTTGGTCTGATCATCAGAGAAGGAATACTGGGTCTTGGCCATGCAGATGGGCATATGATCGTAGCCCAGATCGGTCAGGGTCTTGATCTGCTTCTCGGCATTGGCGGTGAAGTTCACGCCGTCGGCGTGGTAGATCTTCTTGGCGATGGCCTCAATCTTCTCCTTGATGGAGCCGGTCAGCTCGTAGGAGAAGGTGAAGTCGTTGGGCTGCTCGCACAGACGGATGACTTCCTTGGCAAGCTCGATGCCGCCTTCGCCGCCCTTGCCCCAGACCTCGGACAGGGCAACGTTCACGCCCAGCTCCTTGCACTTGGTCTCGATGAGCTTCAGCTCGGCCTCGGTGTCGGTGGGGAACCGGTTGATGGCCACCACGCAGGGCAGCTTGTAGACCTTGGTGATGTTCTCAACGTGCTGCAGCAGGTTGGGCAGACCCTTCTCCAGAGCCTCCAGGTTCTCCTTGCCGGTCTCGGCCTTGGGCACGCCGCCGTTGTACTTCAGGGCACGGGCAGTGGCGACCAGAACCACGCAGGAGGGCTTCAGGCCGGCCATACGGCACTTGATGTCCAGGAACTTCTCGGCACCCAGGTCAGCGCCGAAGCCGGCCTCGGTGATGGCGTAATCGCCCAGCTTCAGAGCAATCTTGGTAGCGGTGACGGAGTTGCAGCCGTGGGCGATGTTGGCAAAGGGGCCGCCATGTACGAAGGCAGGAGTGTGCTCCAGGGTCTGAACCAGGTTGGGCTTCAGGGCATCCTTCAGCAGCGCGGCCATAGCACCCTGGGCGTTCAGATCACCGGCGGTGACGGGCTTGCCGTCCCGGGTGTAGGCAACCACCAGGCGAGCCAGGCGAGCCTTCAGGTCGTTGATGTCGGAGGCCAGGCACAGAACAGCCATAACCTCGGAAGCCACGGTGATGTCGTAGCCGTCCTCACGGGGCATACCGTTGGTCTTGCCGCCCAGTCCGTCCACGACGAAGCGGAGCTGACGGTCGTTCATATCCACGCAGCGGCGCCACACGATCTGGCGGGGGTCGATGTTCAGAGCGTTGCCCTGATAGATATGGTTATCGAGCATCGCGGCCAGCAGGTTGTTGGCAGCACCGATGGCATGGAAGTCACCAGTGAAGTGCAGGTTGATGTCCTCCATGGGGACGACCTGCGCGTAGCCGCCGCCGGCGGCACCGCCCTTGACGCCGAACACGGGGCCCAGAGAAGGCTCCCGCAGAGCGACCATGACGTTCTTGCCCAGCTTGCGCATACCGTCGGCCAGACCCACGGTGGTGGTGGTCTTGCCTTCGCCGGCAGGGGTGGGGTTGATGGCGGTGACGAGAACCAGCTTGCCATTGGGCTTGTCAGCCATGTCCTTCAGAATCTGGTAGTCGACCTTGGCCTTGTACTTGCCGTACTGCTCCAGATACTTTTCGTCCACACCGGCGGTCTTGGCCACCTCGGTGATGGGCTGCATAACGGTTTCCTGTGCGATTTCGATGTCAGTTTTGAATCCCATGATACTCATTCTCCTTGTATTGTGTAATCGGCACCCTGCCGTTAGTGTGGCTCAGGTGCATACAGGACTTATGCGGTTCGCTGTTGGGATAGCTCCCCGCACGCTTGCATTCGGTACTCAAGTACCGAAATAAGAATATCACGCGCAGCTTATAATGTCAATAAGCAACGGTTATTTTTCGGAAAATTTTTTCAAAGGGAATTGTAAATTGGATACAAAGACTGCCAATTTGTCCTGTTACCTTTTGTGGACTTGAAACAAAATTGTGACGCTCTCTGTCTGATCGCAGGAGATCGTGAGTCTGGCCTGCCCGGCCTGCCCCACCGTGCGCAGATAGGTGCCTGCCATGCCGCCCTCGGCGGTGACCACCTCCGGGCCTACCAGCTCCGCCGCTCCCTCCAGGGCAAAGCGCAGGGGCAGCTGGGCGTAGGGGGCGTTGTTGCCGTTTTCGTCCAGAATCCGGATGCGGACGGCAGCCATGTCGTAGGTGTCCCGTTCGCGCAGCACCACGGAGCTGGGGGTCACGTCCAGATGGAGCCGACAGCTGGGGCCTAATGTGCAGCTGGCAACCACCTCGCCTTCCACCACGGCCATGAGCCGCCAGGTGGTGGCCTGGCCGCCCCAGTTGCCGATGTACTTCTCGTAAAGCCGCACCCCGTCGGCGTATTTGAGGCCGTACTTGACCATGGCATAGCCCATCCGGGCCATTTCCGCCGGGGGAAGGCCGGCGGGGCCGTATTTCCGGAGAGCCAGCAGGCAGTCCCGGATGCACGCCGCCTTTTTCGGGTCGAAGCCCTCCTGGGTCTCCAGCAGGGAACCAACCGTGTCGTTCAGCACCAGAGGGCCGTGGGGCAGAGCTTCCCAGCGGGTGGTATCCAGTCGGGTGACAAAGCTGCCGTTTTTATAGAGGTTTACATAATCCGCGTTGGTGAACACCAGAATATCCCCGATCTGCCCGCCGGGGTAGTCGCCGATGTCCATGGTGGAGCCCACGGCCAGCACGGGGCTGCCTTCCCCCTGACTGGCATAGGCATAGGCCGCCAGCTTGGGGTTCCGGAAGGCATCCATCACGCCGTGGTAGCATACCCGATCCCCGGAGCCAAAGTCCCGGTGGGTGGGGTAGTCGAACATGCACCAGCCGAAGCAGCCGGCATGCTCCCCGTCGGCCATGGCATCATTCAGCACCTGCATGTGCCGCTGAGCCTGCTCCTGCCGCCGCTGCCAGGAATCAAAGGACTTGGTGGGGAACATATGGCCGTCGTGCTCGGAGATCAGCAGAGCCTTGCTCTCGTCCGGAGTCACGGCCTTCTTGGGGCGGCAGCCCGGATTCACGCCGGTGTGGGAGAAGTCGTTGAAGGCATACACATCCTCTAATAGGCTGCTCTTTTCCAGATTCCGGACGCCGGAGGTGGGACGGCTGGGATCCAGCTCGTGAGCCACGGCGTTGGTCATCCGGTAGAGGGTATCGTCGTCCGGACTTTCGTTGATCCGCACCCCCCACAGGACGATGGAAGGGTGGTTCCGGTACTGCAGGATCATCTCCCGGGTGTTCTGGACGGCCTGAGCCTTCCAGCCGCTGTCGCCGATGTGCTGCCAGCCGGGAATTTCCGTGAATACCAGCAGACCCAGCCGGTCGCACTCGTCCAGGAAGTAGTGGCTCTGGGGATAGTGGGAGGTGCGCAGGGCGTTGCAGGACAGCTCCCGTTTCAGAATCCGGGCATCCTCCCGCTGAAGGCTTTCCGGGGCGGCGTAGCCGATGTAAGGCCAGCATTGGTGCCGGTTCAGTCCCCGCAGGAAGGTACGCTTGCCGTTGAGGTAAAAGCCGTCGGCCTGAAACTCCGCCACCCGGAAGCCCACCTTCTGCTCCCGCACGTCCATAACCTGGCCGATTTTCAGCAGGGACACCCGGCAGGTGTAGAGCACCGGGTGCCGGGTATCCCAGGGTCGGACGCCGGGGCACTGGATGGTGATGACGCCGTCGGAGGTGAAGGCCTTGCGCACCAGGCTCCGTTCTCCACGGAGCAGCTCCACCAGCAGCAGACAGCCCTTGGCGTGGCACAGCTTCGGACGGATTTTCAGCGTGGTGAGGGTGGGGGTGGTGATGAACAGGTCTTCAATGTAGCTCTTCTCCCGGATGTCCAGCCAGACCTCCCGGTACAGGCCGCCGTAGGTCAGGTAGTCGATGACGTGGCCGAAGGGGGGAATCTCCGGATTTTCGGTGGTGTCCAGCCGGACGGCCAGCAGGTTGGCCTCCCCCAGCCGGACGGCCTCGGTGATCTCTACCCGGAAGCCGGTGTAGCCGCACCGATGCTCTGTCAGTTCCCGGCCGTTGAGAAAGACGGAGGCGATGTGGGCCGCCCCGTCAAATTGCAGGAACAGGTGCTTTCCCGCCAGCTCCGACCCCAGGCTCAGGATTTTCCGATAGCCGCAGAAGCCCTGATAGCTTAAAGAATCGGCATAGTGAAGGGGAATTTCCTTCACGGTGTGGGGCAGGCGCACGGGGATGCCCGCCCCATCGCCCAGGGCAAAGCCGTCAAACCATTCCGGCGTAAATTCCCAATCGTTGCATAAACTCAGCATATTCCCCGCCTCCGCGCGTTTTCTTTTATTATACGCCAACCGACCGGCAAGGGCAAGAAGGAAAAATGAAAAGTTGCGGTGCTCCGGGGGACGATCGGAAATTTAGAGCACCGCTGAACAACGCATGTCATTGCGAACCAGTGTCGCAACACTGGTGTGGCAATCCGTACCCCTTGCCTTCCCTTGGGGTGGTGCTCCGCGCAGCGAATCCAAATCCAACAATTGCCAGTGGCAATTGCACCATAATGCAAAGGTGGCTCGCGCGTCTCCCGCAAGCGCGAGACGGATGAGGGCAGCTTGCCCCTCCCTATGGGAGA
>ERZ808262.588-NODE-588-length-15505-cov-4.158900_pt1 | contig 15505 bp, 10 predicted proteins | sample MGYA00520895_ERZ808262 | MGnify/ENA primary metagenome ERZ808262 (study PRJEB31516, sample SAMN03275588) | gut metagenome | biome: mammalia-associated habitat; material: feces | host: Papio cynocephalus | place: Kenya | collected 2012-08-02 ... | reverse complement strand
CACAATCAATGTACCTCTTTCGCGGCTTCTTTGGTTTGAGCCTGTGGATGGGAATGTTTCCAAGGACAACGAATCATTCCGCCCGGGAGAAATATGGAAGGACACGGAAGGGAAAATCATCAATGCCCACGGTGCTGGCCTGCTTTATAGTGACGGGAAATATTACATGTATGGGGAGCACAAGAACCAGAGCGGACTGGCGCTTGACGGGGTGCACTGCTACTCTTCCACTGACCTTTACAACTGGAAGGACGAAGGACTTGCGCTGAAAGTGGATCCGGATGGCTCTGGAAGCGACATAGAGTCCGGCTGCATACTGGAGCGTCCAAAGGTCATCTATAACGCAAAGACTGACAAGTACGTCATGTGGTTCCACCTTGAGCTCAAGGGGCAGGCCTACATAGCAGCGAGATACGGAGTCGCAATCGCTGACAATCCCATCGGCCCGTTCAAGTTCCTTCGCTCAGGAAGGGTGAATCCGGGCAAATGGGCGCTCAACATGACCGAATGGCAAAAGGAACAGGATTGGAACAATCCCGTGTTCTGGGTCGTGAACACAGACCTTTACAACGAGAGCATAAGACAGGGAATGCTGTTCAAAAAATACTTTTCCGGAGGGCAGATGGCTCGTGACCAAACCGTATTCGTTGATGATGACGGCAAGGCCTATCACATCTACGCATCAGAAGAGAACTACACACTCCAGATTGCGGAGCTGACAGACGACTATACCGCCCACACCGGAAAATATTCAAGGGCATTCGCCGGCAGGTCAATGGAAGCTCCCGCCATATTCAAGAAAGACGGGAAATACTATCTGATGATGTCAGGATGTTCAGGTTGGGCTCCCAATGCTGCGAGGACAGCTGTCGCTGACAACATTTTCGGTCCGTGGAAGGAACTCGGTAATCCGTGTTCAGGAGAAGGAGCGGAACTGACTTACCGCTCCCAGAGCACCTACATTCTAAAGCTTCAGGAGACAAAGGATATCAAGCTCGGTGGCAGGGAACAGTACATCTACGTGGGTGACAGATGGAATCCGGACGATCTGCTTGACTCCCGCTACATCTGGCTTCCGATACGCTTTGAGGGCGACCGCTTTCTCGTGGACTGGATGAACGAGTGGAAGTATTGATCGGTTTGGTTCGGATGATGAACAGTTTTCTCTGCTTACATCTGCTTCAGAACCTTTTCGTTAAGCGAGCTCAGAAAAGTGGCGTATGAAATGCGAACAAATAAATTGAGTATAAAATATTCGAAAAAAAAGATTAAATTAGATAGATATTAACTAGAAAATAACCGGTACATTGATTTGGAACAGATTCATGGAAGAAGTTGCCAAAGCGTTTTCCGTATTTCGAAAATTTCATACACAATAAAATTTAAATGAAAAAAATTCTTATAACGCTTGCGTTGGCAGCCCTATCTGCATCGTTTACTTATGCCCAGAAATCATGGGAGAGCAACCCTTATGCATCGAAGGGAGAAATCGTCGCTCCTGTGCTCAAGAGTTCGATTGTTGATGAAATAATCATCATATCGGACAATCCGGGAGATTGGAAATTCTCGGCATCTGTCGAGATGAACGGGGACAAGGAGATCATAAGCATTGCGATGGACTCTCCGCAGCCGTGTGCACCGGCAAAGTTCAATGTGTATTTCACATTTCCACAGAAAGGTGCATTCAATGTATGGAATTCGGACGGCTCTTGCTGGGCTCACCTGGAACCGTTCTGGGGAAGAAGCAATAACTCCAGCGCACTCGCTTCTAGGATGCCGCTTTATGAATATTTCGATGACAACGACACCAACTGCCTCACAATCGCCTGCAGCGAGACCTTCAGAAAGGTGGAGGCCGCACTCGGAGTGATGGAGGAAGGCTGCGACATCTGTTCGGAATTGCGTTTCTTTAGGGAAGCCGAAGCTCCGATGAGTCACTATGAGACCAAAATTCTGCTCGATGGACGGCGTGTATTCTGGGGAGAGACCATTCAGGACGGTGTCCAGTGGATGATGGAAGAAAATGACATGCAAGCTTTTAACGTTCCGTCGGATGCTTTCGAACCGCTCTACTCGACTTGGTATCAGTTCCATCAGAATGTGAACGACAAGGCGGTGGAGCAGGAGTGCAGGCTCGCCTCAGGGCTCGGAATGAAGACTGTCATTGTCGATGACGGTTGGCAGACAGATGATGGAAACAGGGGCTATGCTTTCTGCGGAGACTGGAAACCTGCGCCTGCGAAATTCCCTGACATGGCGGCACATGTGTCCAAAGTGCATGAGTTGGGAATGAAATACATGGTATGGTTCAGCGTACCTTTCATCGGATTCAACAGCGAGGCACGCGAGAAGTTTGAGGGAAAATACCTCTATGCTGACGGGGGAATGAAATGTTTCGTGCTTGATCCTCGTTTTCCCGAGGTCCGTGAGCATCTTGTAAATCTGTATGTTAACGCTCTGAAAGACTGGGGGTTAGACGGGTTTAAACTCGATTTTATCGACAATTTCGGGCTTCGTGGAGAAGATCCGGCAGTGAAGGAGAATTATGCAGGACGCGACATAATGAATGTCAACGAAGCTGTTAATGTGCTGATGAAAGAGATTTCATCCGCACTGAAGGCCATTAAGCCGGACATTCTCCTTGAGTTCAGACAGTCGTACATCGGGCCGGCCATTAGGCAGTACGGCAATATGTTCCGCGCTGCCGACTGTCCGGGAAATGCAAAGGACAACAGGATGAGAATCGCATCACTCAGGCTCACGAGCGGCTCGACAGCCGTGCATTCGGACATGCTTGAGTGGAATCTCAAGGAGACTCCTGAGAATGTTGGACGAGCGATAATCAATGCCATCTTCGGAGTTATCCAGTACTCGGCCATGATCAAGGACATCCCCGTGGAGCATCTTGAGGCCATGCGCAAGTGGATGGATTTCGCCAAAGAACACCGCGAAACTCTGCTGCACAGCGAGTTCCGCCCGCATCATCCCGAGCTTGGCTATCCTGTCATAGAGGCGGAGAGTGACACAGAGCATATCGTCGCTGTCTATCAGGACAATGCTGTCATCGATGCTGCCCCTCGCGGCAAGCGTCTCTACATCCTCAATGCATCCGGCTCCGAGAGCATTGTCGTCCGCCGTGGTGACAAGGTTCGCACGGTCAATGTCCCTTGCGGTGACTGGAAGGAGCTTAAATTTTAACATATATCCCTCGCGATGAAGGATCTGTTACTAGGATGGGGGCAAGATGGAATATAGACGGCCTCGCTAACTCACGACGCATCTGGCTTCCGATACGTTTTGAGGGCGTGAGCGTTGCCTTGTGGAGAGGAGGGATGCCTGAAGGTATTGATAGGTTTGGGGCGAATGAGGAACAGATTTCTCTGCTTGCATCAAAATGAAAAATGCGAGACATGAGTATAAAACGAACCTTTTTACGGTCTATAAGGTTGGATTATTAGGATAAAGATGAAGAAAATCAAAGTTGGACTGATTGGTTACGGACGTATGGGCGGCTTCTTCGCAGATGAGTTCCAAAAGAGTGAGAAATGGGAACTCAAGTACATCTGCGATGTCTCAGATGTCTCTCTCCGCATTGCTGGGGAGAAATTTCCGGACGTTGTCAGGACCAAGGACGAGGACATAATATTCAATGACCCTGAAGTGGAAGTGGTGGCACTGACCGCCCTTGCCGACACAAGGCTCAGCCGGGTGAGGAAGGCGGTTGCGGCCGGCAAGAACATAATAATGGAAAAGCCGATAGCCGACACCATCGAGCGCGAGTGGGAGGTAGTTAGGGAGACTGAGAACTCCGGACTGCTTTCTACTGTGGACTTGTACCTGCGGAACTCGTGGTATTACAACGAGCTTAGGGATGTGATTCGCTCCGGAGAGTTGGGTGAACTTGCCATCGTGCGGCTCTGCCACATGACTCCGGGTCTGTCTCCTGGGGAGGGACATCACGAGTTTGAGGGGCCGGCTTTCCACGACTGCGGTATGCACTATATTGACATCGCGCGCTGGCTTACTGATAGCGAGTACAAGACTTGGAACGCGCAGGCCATCCGGCTTTGGGAGTGGAAGGATCCGTGGTGGCTTCAGACCCACGGAACGTTTGAGAACGGGGTGGTCTTCGATATCACGCAAGGAGAAAATTACGGCCAGTTGGCGAAAGACCAGACACACAATTCATACGCGGACATCATAGGTACGAAGGGAATCGCTCGCATGAACCACGATTTCAAGACCGCGGTGGTTGACATACATGGGGTTACGCGCACGGAAAGGATAGAGCGACCGTACGGAGGAAAGAATATTGACAAACTCATCGACATCTATGCCGACTGCTTGCGGAAAGGGAACACCGACCCGAGGCTTCCGTCGCTTAGGGACGCTGCCATCGCATCTGAGTTCGCCTGGAAGATGCTCGAAGACGCGCGGACACACGACCTTCCTATGAAAGGTACCCACGAAGAACTTGAGCAAATCTGGGAGCGAAGACGCACGGCAACCGAAGGCTACGGGCTGATCCGTCAACACCGCTAGTTAGTATAGATCCGTTGCTAGAGAAGTCCGCTAGCTGCTTGGACTAATGAGCAGCCACCACAGAAAATTTATTAACACAATACACATTGATCATGTCTAAAGAACTATCTAGAAGATCATTTCTGAAAGTCGGAGCCACAGCTGCAGCAGGCCTTGCCGTTGCTCCTAATGTACTTTTCGCCGGCAACTCTGAGAGTGGAGCTGGCAGGAAGCCCAAGAAGCCTCTTGACAGGAAGCTCAAGATCATCGCCGTGGGTATCGGTGGAAGAGGAGCGAGCGTGCTCCAGGCTCTTGAAACAGAGGATATCATAGGACTGTGCGATGTTGACTGGAAATACGCTGACCACGTCTTCAAGCGCTATCCTAATGCAAAGAGATACAACGACTACCGCGTGATGTTCAAGGAACTTCTTCCTGAATGTGACGCTGTCATGTGCGCGACCGCCGACCACACCCACGCGATCATCTGCGCGGAGGCTCTTGCGGCCGGCAAGCACGTCTACTGCGAGAAGCCTCTTACCCACACGGTGTATGAGTCTAGGCTTCTGACAAAACTTGCAGCCAAGGCCGGAGTGGCCACTCAGATGGGCAACCAAGGTGCATCAAATGAAGGTCTTCGGCTTGCCTGCGAGTGGATCTGGAACGGCGAGATCGGAGAGGTGACCAAGGTTGATGCCTTCACTGACCGCCCTATCTGGCCTCAGGGTCTTGAGCGCCCATCAGAGCAGATGAGCGTGCCTTCGACCCTCAACTGGAACGCGTTCATAGGCCCGGCTCCGATGCGTCCTTACCATTCAATCTATACTCCGTGGAACTTCCGCGGTTGGTGGGATTTCGGCACCGGTGCCCTCGGCGATATGGCGTGCCACATCCTTCATGCCCCTTTCAAGGCTTTGAATCTTGGCTATCCTATTCACGTACAAGGATCTTCAACCAAGCTTCTCAGCGAGTCCTGCCCTACTGCGCAGCACGTGAAATACATCTTCCCTGCCCGCGACAACATGCCTAAGGTAGCGATGCCGGAGGTCGAGCTGAATTGGTACGATGGTGGCCTTCTTCCTGACAGACCAGAGGGACTTCCTGCCGGAGTGGACTTGAATTATTGGGGTGGTGCCGTGATTTTCTACGGAACGAAGGATACGCTCATCTGCGGCTGTTATGGTACACGTCCATACCTTGTTTCTGGAAGGGTCCCCGATGCTCCGAAGGTTCTTCGTCGGGTTCCTGCCATTAGCGATGACTTCACTGTCAACCATGTCCAGGACTGGGTGCGCGCCTGCAAGGAAGACCCTTCAGTCCGTGTGCCGTCTGCTTCCGACTTCAGCGAGGCCGGACCATTCAACGAGATGGTCGTTATGGGAGTGCTTGCAGTCCGTCTTCAGGGACTCAAACAAGTGCTCGACTGGGACGGCAAGAACATGAGATTCACCAATATCCCCGCAGATGCGAAGGTGAAGTCAATGATCAAGGACGGGTTCTCGATCCACGACGGTCACCCGACTTTCGAGAATACCTACACCGATCCTGTTGATGCGAACCAGTTTGCCGCCGAGCTCATCAAGCACACCTATCAAAACGGCTACGAGCTTCCGCCGATGCCTCAAGACTAGAAATTTTATGGCTCTGACAGAGGAGGGGAACACCACCCCTCCTCTGTTGTGCTTTTAAAAGCTATCTTGAAATTGTCTCCGAATTATGTTATGCGGATTTTTCGAGGCAGTCTCGACTTTGGAAGAAGATGAAGATGATTATTATTTGTTTTTTTTTATAAATTGTCTTAAGTTAGAAGTTGTTTTGAAATGGTTTCCGAATTTTATTATGAGGATTTTTCAAGGCAGTCTCGACTTTGGAAGAAGACGTGTACTGGAGGTATCGGGCTGATGATAAAGATGAAAATGTCCGGATGGGACCATATGAGAAGAGACGAGTCATTTCAAACAGCTTCTTATTCTTAGTAGTGGTTTGAGAGATATAATTATCTTGGATACGAGTAAATATTTAAATATTAGTGCAATGAAGTGCAAAAGTATGTTGTTGTGTTCACTGGCCGCTCTGCTGGGTTTGGCGGCGTGTGCTGAGAAAGATGTGCCAGCGGTGGAGGAAGAGAGTCTGTATCTCTCCACTTCGGATAAAGGCGGAGTCAAAGTGTCGGTCAATGAGGACCAGAAATCTGCTTCTGTGAATTTTGGACCATATACCTCTTACGCCATAGTGGATGTCGAAACCGTACTGGAGTGGAATTGCACGGTCGATGAGAATGCAGCCGACTGGTGTGAGGTAGAGCCAGTCGGTGGCGGAGTTCGTATCCTTGTGGAATCCAATGATGGTTTTAAGGAGCGTACCGCGACTGTGACAATCTCTGGTGGAGAGAAGGCTAAGGCATACGTGTCAGTCAGTCAGTCAGGTAAATCCGAAAAGCCTCAGCTCAAACTCGAGTATGAATCCCTTATTTTCCCAGAGGCAGGACAAAGCGTTACATTCACAGTTCTGACCAACACTTCCAATTGGGAAGTCTCTGCCCCTGAGGAAGCTTCGTGGCTCAATGTCACCCCGAACTATGAAGCAAACACCGTCACGGTCTCTTCAGATGCCAATGCTACCGGAGCTGACCGTACAACACAGTTGACTTTCACTTGCCGGCAGGATGATGAGGTGCTTGCTTCAGAGCATCTCCCTGTGGAGCAGTGGGGGCCGTGTCTGGTGTTCACTGTCAAAGTAGAAGCAGGCGACAAGGTAGCTCTTCCGCTTGCTGGCAAGGATATGGATCTGAAGATAGATTGGGGAGAGGGAGAGGTCTTCGATCCTTCACACATACAAGGTACGATCGCATCTGTCAGCAAGATGAAAGAGTTTCTTGGCTATACATACAAGAGCGCTGGCGAGTATGACATCACGATTCACGGACGTGTTCCCATCATCACGGCCTATCTTGACAATGTTCTGATGGACAGCCAGTATATGAGAAAGATCATAGGCGTAAAGTCTTGGGGCAAGGAGAAGTTCTCTCTCCTGACTTCTGCATTCTACGGTGCTGGGCTCAAGACGGTAGCCTCTGACACATATCACGCATTGGATCAAGTCTCCGATGTTAAATCCCTCTTTATGGAGTGCTCAAATCTTGAGTCCGTGCCGGGCGACCTTTTCAGTGAGGTGAAGGCTACAGACTTCAATAGCGTGTTCTTCGGCTGCTCATCGTTGGCGCAGATTCCTGACGGCTTGTTTGACAACAATACAGCCGTAACTTCTTTTGTCTCTGTCTTCAAGGGTACCAGCATCAAGACCGTCCCTGAGGGACTGTTCGATAAGAATACTGAAGTACAGACGTTCGAGAGCGCATTCGCGGACTGTTCGGCACTTGAGAGTGTTCCTGCGGGTCTCTTCAAGAACAACACCAAGGTTATCTCGTTCAACTCCACATTCTCTGGTTCCGGACTTAAGACGATTCCCGCCAACTTGTTCGCGACCAATACCAGGGTGACGGACTTTAATTCTGTCTTCTATGAAAGCAGTCTCGAGGAGATCCCTGCAGGGCTCTTTGCTTCCAATGGGGCGGTGGAGACCTTCGAGTCTGCGTTCAACCGCACACTCATTACTCAGATCCCTGCTGGCCTCTTCGACGGAGCCGTCAACGCAAAGAACTTCATATCCGTCTTCTACAGCTGCGAAAACCTTGCTTCCGTGCCTTCCGGCCTGTTCGATAAGTGCGTGAAAGCCACGACTTTCAATCAGCTTTTCAACCACTGCGCTGCTCTCAAGGCAGTGCCTGTTGGCCTGTTCGACAACTGCCCTCTTGTTGATGATATCGCAATGTGCTTCAAGGATACTGGGCTGGCAGAGATCCCTGTGGGCATCCTTGACAAACTCACGAAAGTGACTTCTGTGCAGAGCCTATTTGAGGACTGCGTGAACATAGTAATGGTGCCTGACAGGTTGTTTGCCAACTGCATTGCAGTGACTGACTTCTCAAATGTGTTCGCTGGATGCTCTGGCATAAAGACTTTGGGTAGCAGGTTGTTCTCTGCCTCCGCCCAGAATCTGTCGTCGGCCTTCTCTGGCTGTTCATCTCTAGCTGCCATTCCGGAGGATATTTTCAGCGGCCTTACTGAAGTGATTAATTTCAACAATGTCTTCGAAGATTGTACTTCCATTGTCAGCGTGCCAGCTGGACTCTTTAAGGACAATACTAAAGTGACGAATTTCCAGTATGCTTTCAAAGGCTGCGAAAAACTTGTCACGGTAGGTGATCCAGATGATCCGGACGGATGCATATTTAAATATGCACCTGACGCCGAGGATTTCGGATATGTGTTCCAGAGCTGCTCTTCGCTTGAGCGGATACCGGCCCACAGTTTCTCCAACAACAAGAAAGTTACATCCTTCCAGTGTACTTTCGATGAGTGCCGCAGTCTGACAGGAGAGTCGCCGTATGCCGAGGTGGAAGTTGATGTCACCGCCGATGACGGCAGCGTCAGCAAGGTTATTAAGAGGATTCATCTCTATGAACGCGAGCAATTCCCAGAAGTGTTCACAGAGCCGTACTCTTATTCGTACTGCTTCTTTGGATGCGAGAAACTATCTGATTACAATAATATTCCTTATTCGTGGAACTGATAATACGGAAATAAGATGAGATTACATATTTCAAAGGCCATACTTGCTATGGCCCTGAGTGTTCTAGCCGTGGCAGGGTGCTCTAAAAACAATGAGGATGATGTGCTGAGGATATCTTCGGACAGCCCGGCGGTGAAGATAATAGACGGGAGAGTAGCAAATGTAGAGTTGACGTCTGCAGGAGGAGTTGTGCCGTTCACACTCAGTCGTACCTATGGTTGGGATGTGGCTGTTCTTAGCGATGCGAGCGAGTGGTGTCATACCTACCAAGCCAACGGTAAGCTCAGTCTTGCCGTTGACGATTTTTCATCCGATGAGGTGGAGAGCCGTACCGCCAAGGTTCATATCCTCGAGGATGGGGTGGCTCGTGTGGTCATCAATCTGACACAGAGTGCATCTGCCAAGCCTTATGTGAAATTGGTTTCGGATGGCGATCCTTACATATCATATAAGGGCGGAGAACTAAAGGTCAATGTCTCTAGCAACGTTCCGTCATACAAAGTTGAATTGCGCGATATGGATTTGAATTGGGCAGGGTTCTCCGTGGACGGCAGCGTAATCACCATCAAGGCCGGCAAGAACATCACCGGTGAGGATATGCGCGCGACTCTTGTTGTTTCGGCCGTAAGTGGCTCTGAAGCCGCCTCCGCAGAATACGCTTTCAAGCAGGGCAATGGCCGTATGCAGCTTGAGTACGTCATACCAGAAGATGGTAAGTATGCTTCACTGCCTGTTTGCGGTGACGATGTGGACTGTACGATCGACTGGGGAGACGGGAGTGATGAGATATCGGTCAAAGGTAGGGTGTCCAGCTACTCAAGGATTGACCACCAGTATGCCAAGGCAGGTACATATATAGTCTCAATCTCCGGGACGGTGGGCGGTTTTAACTCCGATGACAGCAAAGTCACCGCTTACTTCAAGGCCATACGTTCGTGGGGAGGCGTGAAGATCAACTCTCTTGAAAAAGCATTCAAGGGGACATCTCTGACGCAGATTCCTCTTCCAGAGGAGTCAGGCCTTTTTGCTGATGTGGAAAGTGTTTCCGGAGCATTCCAGAATATGACCTCGCTTACAAGCGCACCTGAAGGATTCTTTGACTCGGCGGTCAAGGTGACCGATGCTTCATATCTGTTCTATAACTGCAAGGCTCTTGTGGATGTGCCGGAAGACTTTTTTACCAGTATGCCTAAACTCGAAGACGTGTCCAATATGTTCTATAACTGTCAGGCTCTTACTTCAGTTTCGGAAAACCTGTTTAAGTCCAATACGGCTATATCAAAGGTTTCAGCCCTCTTCTCTTATTCTGGACTGGAAACAATTCCAGCCGGGTTCTTCAATTTTGGGACGAACATCAAGATGATGATCACTGTCTTCGCCGGTTGCGAGAAACTCAAAGAGATACCAGCGGGTCTCTTTGACAAGCTCTCAGGTGTGACGAGATTCCAGAGTACGTTTCTAAACTGCACCTCTTTGAACTCCATCCCAACCGCATTGTTCGACAACTGCAAGAATATCAACATCACCCAGTATATGTTCATGGGATGTACGGGTCTTACCGGAGAGTCTCCTTATACTTTGGTTGACGGAGTCAAGGTTCACCTTTACGAGAGGAACGACCATCTTGATGTCTTCACCAAGATTCTTGCAAAGGATGCCAAGGGGACATTCGCGAAGTGTACAGGCTTGAGTGATTACGAGAGTATGCCGGATAAGTACAAGGAAGACTGAGAATCAGAACAACTTCTAAGCCTTGTGATATAACGAATATGAGATTCAATATATTATTGGCAGCTATCACCGCTTTAGCCATACCGCTCCAACTGTGTGATGCCAATGCGAGGGAAATCGAGTCCAGAGAAGTCAAGGCGGACACTTTCGGTAATCCGATTAATGTCAACAGTGGTGGTATCCCACATCATAGTTGGGTACGTGGTCAAGATGAGTATGAAGCACGGTCACGGTTCGAGGCCGGGAACGGGACTTTCCTGCTTAACGGCAAGCCATACATAGTGAAAGCAGCCGAGCTCCACTATCCGCGTATTCCGAGAGAGTATTGGGAACAACGGATACAACTTTGCAAGGCGCTCGGTATGAACACCATCTGCCTGTATGTATTCTGGAACTCACACGAGGCGAGGCAGGATCAATTCGATTTCACAGGGCAGAATGACCTGCGCGGATTCGTTGAGTTGTGCGCCAAGAACGATATGAAGGTCATACTCCGTCCCGGGCCGTATGTCTGCGCTGAGTGGGAGATGGGTGGTCTTCCGTGGTGGCTGCTCAAGAAGAAAGACATAAGGCTCAGGGAGCGGGATCCGTTCTTCCTTGAACGAGTCGACAAGTTCCAGCGTAAGGTGGCCGAGCAGGTCGGGGATCTGACGATAGCCGATGGTGGCCCTATAATTATGATCCAAGTCGAGAACGAATACGGTGCTTACGGTACAGACAAGCCCTACGTCTCGGCGATACGGGATATGCTTCGCAAGAATTTTGGTAATGATGTCACGCTGTTCCAGTGCGACTGGTCCTCGAACTACCTCAATAACGGCCTTGACGATCTGATCTGGACAATGAACTTTGGTACAGGTGCTGACATAGACCGTCAGTTTGAGTCGCTAAGGCGTACCCGTCCTGGTTCACCGCTTATGTGTTCCGAGTTCTGGAGCGGATGGTTTGACAAATGGGGAGCAAACCACGAGACGCGTCCGGCCGCTGACATGATTGCGGGTATCGAGGAAATGCTATCCAAAGGTATATCATTCTCTCTTTATATGACTCACGGTGGTACGAACTGGGGACATTGGGCTGGGGCAAACTCTCCGGGATTCGCTCCAGATGTGACATCCTACGACTATGATGCTCCAATTTCGGAATCGGGGCAGACCACTCCTAAGTACTGGGAACTCCGCAATGCCATGGCCAAATATATGGACGGGGAAAAACAGGCTAAGGTTCCAGCCACCATAAAGCCTATGGAGATAAAAGCGTTTGAGTTTACCGAGGTAGCCCCGCTCTGGTCGAACCTGCCGGAGGCGAAGATCGACACTGAAATAAGGACAATGGAGGAATATGACCAAGGGTTCGGCTCGATACTCTACAGTACCGTACTTCCGGAACTGGACACTCCGGCTCTGCTGACGATTGATGAGGCGCACGATTACGCTCAGATATTCATTAATGGCGAGTATGTCGGCAAGCTTGACCGCCGCAACGGTGAAAAAGAGTTGATGATTCAAGCCGTGGAGAAAGGGACTCGCCTTGACATCCTTGTGGAAGCGATGGGACGCATCAATTTCGGACGGGCAATAAAAGATTTCAAAGGTATCACCGGCAATGTCACGCTGACTGTCTCCAAGGAAGGTTTCAAATGGGTCTCCGATCTCAAGAATTGGAAGGTCTATAACATTGAGGATGAATATGATACATATTCCTCGATGAGATTTCAACCAATATCTGGGTTCAAGGAAACCGGTGGGCGTCTGCCTATGGGAGCGTACAAAGCTACTTTCAACATCAAAGGCAAACCGTCAGACACCTTTTTGAATTTTGAGACTTGGGGCAAAGGACTTGTGTACGTTAACGGCCATCCGATGGGAAGAATCTGGGAGATAGGTCCGCAGCAGACCTTGTATATGCCGGGCTGCTGGCTGAAAAAAGGTCAGAACGAAATTATAGTGTTCGATATTATCGGCCCGCGTGAGGCCAGAACAGAGGGTCTTAAGGAACCACTGCTTGACAATCTTCTCGTAAAGAAACGCCAAACTCACCGTGATCTGGGACAGAGTCTTGACCTTTCGGACGAAAAACCTGTGTTCGAAGGAAGTTTCAGTCCTGATAACACTTGGCAGGAAATCAGGTTTGCTCCTGTTCGTGGCCGCTATGTCTGCATAGAGGCTCTCAACTCATCGGACGGCAACGATGTGGCTGCCGTGGCCGAGATGTATCTGCTTGATGACAAGGGCGAGCGTCTCTCGCGAGAACCGTGGGTGGTGATGTATGCCGACAGCGAGTGTGTCGATGGTGTGAACCGCTCCGCCGATAAGGCTTTTGATCTTCAGGAATCTACCTTCTGGCAGACTGTTCCCGGTGTGGCCTTCCCTCACGCTATCGTCATAGACCTCGGTGCTTCTCACAACATCTCAGGTTACCAGTATCTTTCACGTATGGAATCCAATGCCCCAGGATCTATCAAGGATTTCAGAATATATGTGAAAGACACACCGTTTTCTGTGGTTTCGTCGGACGCAAAGTGATTCCTTAGTGTACGAGATATTTTCCCATCCAAATATTCGCATAGCCCCTCGTATGAGTTGCCTTGCCATTACAACGTCCGTTCCTTGCCCGTGAAGATAGCGCACAACGCTATGCGTGAGGCCTCTCTTTCAGTTTGTCTTGAACTGCTGAAGGGGAAGAATTTCTGAGTGGCGCATTGATAGTGTCCCAAAAAGTGTGTCTGGATAGATAAAAAGAAGAAAGGTCAACAACTTTTAAGATATTTGTAAAAGACAAACAACAAAATCTTAAAAATTATTGACCATGGAGTTCACAAAGGAACAAATTCTCGAATTAATGTGCAAGCACGCGAAGCGTGAAAACGGATTGCACGACTTGTTTGAGATAATAAACGGTATGGATATACTATTGCGGTATGGAATATACTATTGAAAAATCAATTTGCCAGAAAGACTTTTCTCAATGAATATGGGGGGAATGGCTCGCAATTTGCGGGCCATTCTTTTCATTAACCTACTGAAGTATACTTGGTTAACACTCTGATATATACATATTTTAACCACATGATTTATGAGACGCTTATCGATTCTTACCGCCATAATTCTGGCCGCAGCGGCCTTAATGGCATCATTCCAGTACGGCTATGCCTGCACAGGCATCACCCTCAAAGCCAAAGACGGAAGCACCGTAGTGGCGCGTACGATCGAGTGGGCCGTCTCCGACAATGACTGTCGTTGGGTTATCGTACCTCGCGGGCACAGATGGAAATCCTTCATCCCGGGTGGAGGAACAGGCAGAAGTTTCACCAATGAATATGGCTACGTGGGTGTCGCGGTGGTTCAGGACGAGCTGATGATGGAGGGTATGAATGAGAAGGGCCTCTCTGCCGGCCTTTTCTATTTCCCTGACTACGGAAAGTACGAGGAGTATTCAGAAGCGAATTATGAGACTAATATCTCCGATTTTCAGCTTGTCTCCTACATTCTCGGATGCTGCGCCACTGTCGATGAGGTCAAGGACGAGATCGCAAGGGTGCATATTCATGGATTCGATCCACGCTCCTCGACCGTGCATTGGAGGTTTGCTGAGCCGTCGGGCCGCCAGATAGTGTTGGAGATCATCGATGGAAAGTGCGTTTTCTATGAGAACCATCTAGGCGTGCTGACCAACTCTCCATCCTTCGACTGGCAGCTCACCAATCTCAATAACTATGTAAATCTCATGCCTGGTCGCACCCAACCACATACGCTTGGAAATATGTCCCTATCATCTTTCGGTGGCGGAAGTGCTATGATTGGTCTGCCAGGGGATTTCACCTCGCCTTCAAGGTTTGTACGCGCGGCCTTCTTTCAAAGCACCGCACCACAAAAGCCTGACGCAGAGGGTTCCGTGTTCACGGCCTTTCATATTCTTGGTTCGATGGAGATTCCGATTGGGGCGCAATTCTCGGTTGACGAGACGCCGGCTGATATCCCGTCAGCAACCCAATGCACTTGTGTCACCGACATGTCAGGTTTGAAGTTCTATTATCGCTCTATGTATGATGGAGGCATCAGATGCATTGATCTTAAAGAAATTGACTTCATGATGATGGACTTGAAGTCCGAGCCGCTTGTTCCGTCAAAGAAAGAATTCGTCTATTATATCAAATCTTAACATTTGATACCTCAAGTTTAGCAAGTGATATATGTGCTCCAATTAGCAGGTGATATATGTGCTCCAATTAGTAACATACGGGTTTTCAATATTTGATCTCTACCGAGACAACCCTCTTATATCTGCCTGCATATTGTGTCTGTGAAAATGACTATCCATACGCCAGATAGCCCATATCGTTGACAAGAGCATACGCAAGAAGAAAATGCAGGACGAGGAGGCTTCGATAGGAGAGAGGCTAATGCCTCTTGGCTGGTTCAGAGACATATACAACGCAGACGCCACCTTTTATGACACGATAATGGGCGACAGTGTGGACAACTTGACTTTGTGGCTAAAAACTTACGCACAATCGCCCCTACGTGAACTACGATCATTTGCCTATGGTGTCCAAATGGATCTGAAAGCTGTCCAAAACGCCATTACTATGAACATATCAAACGGCATCGTAGAAGGGTAT
>ERZ808262.586-NODE-586-length-15566-cov-3.601960_pt1 | contig 15566 bp, 16 predicted proteins | sample MGYA00520895_ERZ808262 | MGnify/ENA primary metagenome ERZ808262 (study PRJEB31516, sample SAMN03275588) | gut metagenome | biome: mammalia-associated habitat; material: feces | host: Papio cynocephalus | place: Kenya | collected 2012-08-02 ... | reverse complement strand
GGTCGTAGACGGTGCCGGAATCCTGGTTGGCATAGGGAATGACCTCGTCGATGAAGGCTAAATTGCCGCTTTCGGCAACGTATTTGTACACGGTGGGGAAGAGCCACAGAGCGTCGTCCGCCCGGTAGTGGGGATGGCCGGTTTCCCGAACATAGGAAGGATCGTCCGGGGTGTCCTCGTGTCCGGCGTTGTGGGTGAATTTCACCAGGGGCAGGCCGCCGCCGTTGTCTACCTGCGCCGACAGCATGAACCGGATTTTCTCCACCGCCATTTCCGGAGCCAGGTGGATCACGCCCTGGATGTCCTGCACCGTGTCCCGGTAGCCATAGCCGTTGCGCAGACCGCAGTAGATAAAGGAGGCAGCCCGGCTCCAGAGGAAGGTCATGAAGCAGTTGTAGCCGTTCCAGGTGTTCAGCATGGTGTCAAATTCCGGGCTGGGGGTCTTCACCTGGAACCGCTCCAGGCGGCTGTGCCACCAGGTTTTCAGCTCCCCAAGCTCCCGCTGGCAGACCGCCGCAGGATCAGCATAGCCGTCCAGGATCGCACCGGCCTGCGCGTCCCGCTGCATGCCGAGGACAAAGGCGACGGTTTTGCTTTCCCCCGGCTGAAGGGGAATTTTCGCCGACAGCCCGCCGCAGCTGTTTTCGTTGTAGCTCAGAACGTTCCCCAGATCGCCCGCTTCCACGCCCTGAGGGTTGCCGTAGCCGTGGTACAGCCCCAGAAAGGCCTCCTTATCACCGCAGTAGGAGGAAACGGGACTGCCCGCCAGACCAAAGAACCGCTCGGTCACGTCCTTGTTATCCACATATTCTCCGTCCTTCAGGGCATCCAGATTCCCATGGATGGCCTGACGGATCCGGTTTCCCCGGAACATGGTGCGGGAGATGAACAGAGAATACTGGAGATTCACCTGATCCTGCTCATAGTTGGAGTTGTTGGTGAATTCCGCGTAGCCGGTGACGGTGAGGTGCCGGGGCTTGCTGTCAGTGTTGGTGAGAGTCAGGCACCAGACCTCGTAGGCTCGATTCAGGGGAACATAGTACAGTGCCTCCGAGTGAATGTGCGCGTAGTCCGCCAGCATTCTGGTGTAGGCGGTGCCGTGACGGCATTCGCTTTTGTACTGCGTTAAGTCCTTACCCACCGGCTGCCAGGAAGCACTCCAGTAGTCTTTCGTTTCGTCGTCCCGGAGGTAGAGGTAACGTCCTGGCTGGTCGAAGCCGTTGAACACATAGCGCAGAATTCGACCGTTGGCACCGGACTGGGCGAAGCTGTAGCCGCCGGCGTTGTTGGAAATCAGCGCACCGTATTCCGGGCTTCCCAGGTAGTTGGCCCAGGGGGCAGGGGTGGCGGGATTTGTGATGACATATTCCCGGTTCCGGTCGTCAAAATAGCCGTATTGCATGGGGTTCCTCCTTGCTGTCTTGCCTGTGCGGCAAACTTTCCTTCATTATAACGTGCCTGGTGTTAAAAATCCAGAACCATCTTGCAAAAAGGAAACTTTTTTCATGGCGGCATGGCCAGACCTATCCCCCCGGGGGGCTTCCGGCGGGGCGGAAAATCTGCTATACTGGTGACAAACGTCAGAAAAAGGGTGAAACACTTGGAAATCGAACAACGGGTGAAAAATTATTGGACGAAACGCTCCCACGATTTTGGGGCGGTGCGGAAAAATGAGCTGGACAACGACATGGGGCTTCGCTGGCTTCGGGAGATCGAAAATCATCTTCCGGCAGGGAAAAACCTTCGCATTCTGGACGTGGGTACCGGAACCGGGTTTTTTGCCATTCTCCTTGCCCGGCAGGGTCAGCAGGTGGAGGGCATCGATCTGACCCCCGCCATGCTGGAGGAGGCACGGGTTCAGGCGACCCAGGAGGGGGTTTCCATCACCTTCCGGGAAATGGATGCCCAGGAACTGGAATACGCCGACGAGACCTTCGACGCGGTGATCAGTCGGAATCTGACCTGGACGCTGCCGGAGCCGGAGAAGGCCTATCGGGAGTGGTACCGGGTGCTGAAAAAAGGGGGCGTGCTCCTGAATTTTGACGCGGATTACGCGGAAAATGTCCGCAGCGAAAGCGATCAGAATTGCTCCGTAGCTCCGGACAGCCCCTACGGCCATGTGGGCATGACCGAGGCACTCCGCCGGGAAAACGATGACATTACCCTGGCTATGGACGTGGGTCAGGCGAGACCTGCCTGGGATGCCGCCGTTTTGCGGGCGGCGGGCTTTGCGGTCTGTCAGGTGGACAAAGCGGTGGGACGGCGGATTCTGGGAGACCTTGATCTGCGCCATGCGCCCATGTTCGGCATTCGCGCGAAAAAATAGTTCGGTTTTTGTGGAAAAAACAACCCCCCGGGGGGCTTCCGAAAGTCCTCAGGATATGGTATCCTGAGGACAAGCACATACGGAAACTCCCAAATTCCTTCAAAAATCATCGGAAAGGCCGCACTTTTTGGGAAAAGCGCGGCCTTTTGATAAGGAGCAGGTCTATGAGACAGTTTACATCCTATGAGGAAGAGAATGTCCACTACTGGACGAACCGGGCACCCGGCTACTCCGGGGTCAATCAGGAGGAGCTGGCCACCGACCAGAAGCGGGTCTGGGGCTACACCATCTCCCGGAAGATCGCCGCCCGGTTTCCGGGCAGAGCACCGGGGAGCCTGCGCATTCTGGATGTGGGTACCGGACCGGGCTTCTTTGCCATCGTTCTGGCGGGGATGGGCTATCAGGTGACTGCCGTGGACTACACCGCCTCTATGCTGGCGGAAGCTCGGCGGAACGCCGGCACGCTGGCAGCGAGCATTCAGTTCCAGCAGATGAACGCGGAGGAACTGGCCTTTGCTGACCATAGCTTTGATGTGATCGTGACCCGGAACGTGACCTGGAACCTACCAAACCCGGAGAAGGCTTACGGCCATTGGGCCAGGGTGCTGGCTCCCGGCGGGCTTCTGCTGAACTTCGACGCCAATTGGTATCGCTACCTGTGGGACGAGGAAGCCAAGCAGGGTCACAGCGAGGATCGGGAAAAGCTGTCCGCCTCCGATGTCCGGGATGAGACCGCCGGAACGGATGTGGATGCTATGGAAGCCATTGCCCGGAAAACGCCCCTGTCCATGGTGTGCCGCCCCGGCTGGGATATGGAAATCCTCCGGAGACTGGGAATTCAGGCCACCGCGGACGAGGAGATCTGGCGGCAGGTCTGGACCCGAGAAGAGCGGATCAACAACGCTTCCACGCCCATGTTCCTGGTGGAGGGTCGGAAAGCGAACATCTGGGAGAACTGAGGACAACACCGCACAATTTGACAAGAAGACTCAGCCGGGATTTTTATCCCAGTTCAAACTGAAGAAATGGGGCAAAAAGGCGGCTGAGGCTCCCAGGCACAATTGCGCAGAAAGACCCGGCGGGCGGCAGGGACATCCCGCCGCCCGCATGCAGCGGATTGGGACTTCCCGAAAAAGGGGATAATGACTTGAAAAAATATATCGGAAAGCGGATTGCCCAGCTGATTCCCGTGTTGCTGGGCATTACCTTTCTGTCCTTTGCCATGATGCGCCTTGCTGGCAGCGACGCGATCATTGAGCTATACGGCGATAAGGGAGCGGTTGCCCAGGAGGTCATCGATGCCAAACGGGCGGAGCTGGGCCTGGATCAGCCCTTTCTGACCCAGTACGGCACCTGGCTGAAAGGGCTTCTGACGGGAGACATGGGTACCAGCTATGTTTCCGGGAAAAATGTATTCCAGACCTTTGTGTCGAAGCTCCCGGCGACACTGCTGCTGACGGTGCTGTCCATTGTGGCTACCGTTGTGATCTCTATCCCTCTTGGTATCTGGGCGGCGGTAAAGCATGACCGGTTTACGGACTATTTTCTGCGGTTTTTCAGCTTCGTTGGAAACAGCCTGCCAAACTTCTTTGTGGCACTGCTGCTGATGCAGCTATTTTCCATCCGGTGGAAGCTGCTGCCCGTTATTTCGGGTGGAACAACGGTTCAAAGTGCCATTCTGCCTACCCTGACCCTGGCCATCGCCATGTCCGCCAAGTACATGCGGCAGGTTCGGGCAACGGTGCTGGAGGAGCTGAACAAGGATTATGTACTGGGTGCCAAGGCAAGAGGTGTCCGGGGCAGTGTGACACTGTGGAAAAGCGTTCTGAAATCCTCCATGCTGACCATCATCACCCTGCTGGCTCTGTCCATCGGAAGTCTGCTGGGCGGCACGGCCATTATCGAAAGCATTTTCATGTGGGACGGGGTGGGGAAACTGGCGGTGGACTCCATCACCATGCGGGACTATCCCATGATCCAGGCCTATGTGGTCTGGATGGCCATTATCTATGTAATGGTGAATCTCGTTACAGACATTCTTTATCATGTACTTGACCCAAGAATCCGATTGGGGGCGCAGGAGGGATGAGACCAAAGAAAAACAGCGTAAAGACCCGGCTGATTCTCTTCGGCACGCTGGCAATCATTCTGATTGTGTGTTCGTTCTTTTCGGAATACCTGACACCCTACGACCCCTATTTGCAGGACTTAAGCATCGCCAAGGAGCCTCCCAGCCCGGAGCATCTTCTGGGCACCGACCGATATGGCCGGGATATGCTGTCCAGAGTCATCGCGGGCAGCCGAGCCAGTATTTTTTCCACGCTGCTGCTGGTGGCGGTCATTACCGCTGTGGGAACGGCGGTGGGTGTCACCTGCGGCTGGGTAGGCGGCTGGGTGGACACGGTGCTGATGCGCGTTTCCGATGTGTTTCTGGCTTTCCCGGGGCTGGTATTTGCCCTGGCGGTGGCCGGTTCCCTGGGCGGCGGACTGCAGAACGCCATCATCGCCCTGGGGGCCATTTCCTGGCCAAAGTACGCGCGAATCGCCCGGAGCCAGACTCTGAGCCAGAAGGAGACTACCTGGATGAAGGCCGTGCGGCTTTCCGGCAGCGGAACGGGGAAAATTATTTTCAAGCACATTCTTCCGAACATCATCGGGCCAATTCTGGTAACATCCATGCTGGACATCGGAACCATGATGATGGAGCTGGCGGCTTTGAGCTTCCTTGGCCTTGGCGCGAAGCCCCCCATCCCGGAGTGGGGCAGTATGATGAGCGACACCCGGAGCCTGATGACCATTTCTCCCTGGATTCCCTTCAGCCCCGGCATCGCCATTTTTATCTCGGTGATGATCTTCAACCTTCTGGGCGATACCATCCGGGATTACGCGGATCCCAAAAGCCGGAGGTAGCCATGGAAGAATTATTAAAATACGATCATGTGGATATTTCCTACCTGGGTCAGCCCGCCGTCCAGGATGTGAGCTTTGCCCTGAACCCCGGTGAGATTCTGGGCATTGTAGGCGAAAGCGGCAGCGGCAAGAGTACCCTCATCAAGGCGGCCATGGGGCTGCTGGGCGGCGAGGGAGCTGTCACCGGCGGCACCATCCGCTACCGGGGGAAGAATCTGCTGGATTTGTCCGCCAAGGAAATGCGCACCCTCTGCGGCCCGGAGCTGGGCTATATTTTCCAGAACGCGGGAGCTTCCTTCTGCCCCATCCGGACGGTGGGTGCCCAGCTGTACGAAACCATGCGGGAGCATGGAAAAATCTCCAGAGCGGATTTTGAAGCCAAGGCTCTGGAGCTGCTTGGAAGGCTTGGCTTCGGGGACGGAAAACGAATCCTTACCAGTTATCCCTTCGAGCTGTCCGGGGGCATGCAGCAGCGTGTGGGCATCGCGGCGGCGATGCTGCTGAATCCCCGCGTTCTGCTTGCGGATGAACCTACCTCGGCGCTGGATGTGACCATTCAGAAGCAGGTGGTGGAGGAAATGCTGCTGATTCGCGAGACCTTTGGCACGGCCATTGTCCTCGTTACCCACAATCCTGGTGTGATCGGTGCCATGGCAGATAACGTGCTGGTGCTGGAAAACGGCCGATGCGTGGAGTATGGAAAGACCCGAGAGGTACTCGCCAACCCCCGCGCAGACTACACCAAGGCCTTGCTGGCCGCGGTACCGAAGCTGAGGAGGTGAGCCGGATGGAACCGATTCTGAAGGTGGAGAACCTGACGAAATCCTTTTCCCGACAGGGTCAGGAGACAGTCGCCGCCGTCAACGGCGTGAACCTTGAACTGTTTCCTGGGGAATGCCTGGCGATCATCGGGGAAAGCGGCAGCGGCAAAACCACCGCCGTGAATATGATTGCCCGGCTCCTGGATGCTACCTCCGGCAGTATTTTCCTGGAAGGTCAGGAAATCACCCATTTGAAGGGGAGCGCACTGCGGGGGATTTACAGGACTATGCAGATGGTCTTCCAGGCTCCGGCGGATTCCTTCGATCCCCGCCGTACCCTGGGCGACGGCATCGGGGAAAGCCTGCGAAACGCCGGCTTTTCCAAGAAAGAGACCCAGGAGCGGGTGGAAGCACTGTTGGAAAAGTGTGGTCTGCCAAGGGAATTCGCAAGCCGCTACCCCCATCAGGTCAGCGGCGGCCAGTGCCAGCGGGCGGCCATCGCCAGAGCCTTGGCCACCCGGCCGAAGCTGCTGATCTGTGACGAGGCCACCTCCGCCCTGGATGTGACCGTTCAGAAGGAGATCATTGAGCTGCTGAACGAGCTGCGCAGTCAGCAGGGACAGAGCTTGTCCATTCTGTTCATCTGCCATGATATTTCTCTGGTGCGGCGGTTTGCGGATCGAGTGCTGGTGATGTACCACGGGGATATCGTGGAAGAAGGAACTCCGGATGAGGTGATCTGCAATCCCAAGAACGACTACACAAAGCGTCTCATCGACAGCGTGTTGTAAACCCAATCTGATGTTAAGCCGTGACGTCCGGCAAAACATAAAAGAACAACGAAAGGGATCTGAAAAGAGCATGAAAAAAGTTATTTCGATTCTGCTGATTGCCAGCCTGGCACTTTCTCTGCTGGTCGGCTGCGGCAGCGGCACGCCTGCAGCGGAAACGCCCACCCAGGGTGACAGCACAGAACAGACTGCTGCTCCCGCCGCCAAGAAGGCTATGGTCATCGGCGACACCACCTTCAACTCCGAAAACTGGGAGGAGACGGTGGACCCCCACCGAACCTACAACGGCTGGGCCTGCATCCGTTACGGGGTTGGCGAAACCCTGGTGCACTACACGGATTCCATGGAGCTGGAACCCTGGCTGGCAATAGACTGGACAAATGACGGCGACTGCACCTGGACCGTCACCCTTCGGGATGGCGTGAAGTTCTCCTCCGGACGGGACATGGATGGCGCGGCTGTCAAGCAGTGCCTGGAGCATCTGCTGGAAAACCACGACCGCGCCCCCGGCGATACAAAAATCGTGGACATTCAGGCCGATGGTCAGGTATTGACCCTTACCACCAGCGAGCCGAACCCTCCCTACGGCTGCATCATCGATGTGGATGCCTCTGATTTTGACACCGGCATCGTGGCCGGTACCGGCCCCTACGTTGTCAAAGAGCTGGTAACGGACGACCATCTTTCCCTGGTGCCCAATACCTATTACTGGGACGGGACCCCTAAAATTGACGATCTGACCATCCGCACCCTTAGTAACGGTGATACCCTGTCCGCCGCCCTTCAGGCCGGGGACATTGATGCCGCCTACGGCATGGCTTACGAGGCTTACCCCAATTTTGAAAACGGCGGCTATCAGTTCTCCGCCATCCAGACCTCCCGGGCCTTCTTTGGCTCCATGAACATGACCAGCCCCATTATCCAGGATGATGCCGTCCGGAAAGCCATCGCCATGGGCATCAACAAGGAGGGCTTTGTAAAGACCCTGCTGGACGGCTACGGTGTGGTGGCCAACGGTGCCTTCCCGGATGGCTTCTCCACCTTCGGCGGCGAGCATGTGAAGACCGAAACCTATGACCCCGAGGGAGCCAAGGCGGTTCTGGAAGAAGCCGGTTGGGTGGACAGCGATGGCGACGGCATCCGGGAAAAGGACGGAAAGACACTCACAATCCGCTGGCTGACCTATCCTTCCCGTCAGGAGCTGGCCATCGCCTTGGTGGCCTGCATGATCCTGCTGGCCATCGGCATCAATGTGGACATCAACTGCACCGCCAATCGCCGGGAGTTCCTGGCAGATATGGGAAGCTGGGATATTTACGCCTCTGCCCTGGTGACGGCTCCCTCCGGCGACCCCCAGTATTTCTTCACCACCTCCTGCGTTCCCGGTATGAGCTACAATTTCGGTGCCTATGACAACCCGGAGGTAACGGCTCTGATTGAGGAGCTGTCCAAGGAGTTTGACACCGCCAAGCGTGGCGAGATGGCCGTGAAGCTCCAGCAGATGATCCTGGACGACAACGCCTACGTCTTCTGCTCCTTCCTGCAAATGAACATGATCTCCAAAGAGAATGTCAAGAATTACACCGCCCACGCCTGCGACTACTACCAGGTCACGGTGGACTTAGACATCCAGTAACGAAAAGCGGCTGCCATCCCGGCAGCCGCTTTTGCGCTTTCAAATCCGTTTCAACCTTTCCGGAGTATGCTGGATTCTGGGGTGACAGAAGCCGCACCCTGTGCTATAATAGTAAAAAAGTCCCGGAAAGGAAACAAGTATGCGAATTTTACTGGTTGAGGATGAAAAGCCGTTGTCTGCCGCCATCTGTAAGGTGCTGCGCCAGGAAAATTACCTGGTTGACCCGGTGTATACCGGTACGGACGGCCTGGAGTATATTCTCAGCGGTGTCTACGATGGAGTGATCCTGGACGTGATGCTGCCGGGCATGGACGGCTTTACATTGCTTCAAACCCTGCGGGAAAAGAATATTTCCACTCCTGTCCTGATGCTCACCGCCCGGGGCGGCCTGGAGGATCGGCTGACAGGACTCCAATCCGGAGCGGATTATTACCTGCCAAAGCCCTTTGACTTCCGGGAACTGCTGGCCTGCCTGAACGCCATCACCCGGCGCAGCCCGACTTTGCAGATTCAGGAACTGTCCTTTGGAGACATCACCCTAAATCAGGACAGCAGTGTGCTTTCCTGCACAAAAACCGGGCAAAGCGTGAAGCTGGGCACCAAGGAATACCAGCTGATGGAGCTATTCCTGCGAAACCCCAAGCAGCTGCTGCCCAGGGAAACCATCATTGAGCGGGTCTGGGGCTTTGAGGGTGAGGCGGAATATAACAATCTATCCGTTTACCTGAGCTTTCTGCGCCGGAAAATGAGCTTTGTGGGTACAAAGACAGAAATCAAGGCTCTGCGGGGCAGAGGCTACCGATTGGAGGAAGGGCAATGATGATCGCAAAGCTTCGCCGGAAGCTGACGGCAGCCAGCATCGGCTCACTGCTTGCCATACTCCTCGTGATGATCGGCCTCATTAACGCCGTCAGCTTTTATTCCTCCCAGTACCGGGTTTCCCAGTCATTGGAGACCCTTTCCGGAAGCCAGAGCAGCGGCGATACCGCCAGGGTTCGGGAGAATTTGCCGGAGGTGACGGCATCCTCTTTGTATCAGGTCAGCAATTACTGCATTATCCGGCTGACCCGAACCGGGGAGCTGTACGAATGGAAAAGCGAGAATACCCAGCTTTACACCGACGAAACCGTGGCTCAGCTTCTCCGGCAGATTCAGGACACCGGCAAAAAACAGGGCAGGGTAGGCAGCAAAATGTTCCGCATTGAGCAGGCTCAGCGGGGAGACCGGATTGCGGTCATCGACATCCAGTCGGAGCTTACCTATGCCGCAAGCCTTCTGAAAATCACCCTGGCGGTGGGACTTGCCTTCTGGGTGATTTTGTCCGCGCTGGCGGTGGTGCTGATCCGGCAGGTGCTTTCCCCGGTGGATGAGGCCTTTTCCAAGCAGCAGCAGTTTGTCTGGGATGCCAGCCACGAGTTGAAAACGCCTCTGGCGGTGATCTCCGCCAACGCCCAGGCCTTGGCACGGGAAGTAGGAGAAAGTGAGAGCCTTCACTATATTCTCGGCGAAGTAGACCGCACGAATGCGCTGGTGCGGAATCTACTGGAGCTGGCTCGGATGGATGCCGGCCGTCCCAAGGGAGAAATGCAGACCTGCGATCTGGGCAAAGCCCTTCTGCAGGCGGCATTGCCCATGGAAAGTCTGTCCTTTGAGCAGGGGAAGACCATGAAGCTGGAGGTTCCGGAGGGTGTTTTCTATACCGGAAATCCGGGGCTTCTGCAAGAGCTGGCGGTGATCCTTTTGTCCAACGCTATCTCTTATTCTGACGCTGGAAGCGAAATTACCCTGTCTCTCCGCGCCAGAGGCACCCAGCGAGTTCTGACGGTACACAATACCGGCAGCTGGATCGACCCGGAGACCCGGAAGCACATTTTTGAGCGGTTCTATCGGGGCGATACCTCCCATAATCGGGAGGATGGAGGCACCGGTCTGGGGCTGGCCATCGCCAAGAGCATTGTAGAGCTTCACCGGGGGACCATCCGGGTGGAGAGCAGCCCTGAGACCGGCACAGCCTTCCTTGTCACCCTGACGGAACGCGACAAATAATTGACTGGCTTCAAACTACTTTTAAGAAATCTCCTTTACAATGGGCATTGTTCTAAGGCAGCACAGCACAATTCGGCAAGCAGATTCGGCGAGAGATTTTTCGTCAAGTCAAGGTTTGAAAAGCGAAGGAATACTGTATGTATTTCGAGCTTTTCAAGCCGCAGAATTGGCGGAAAAGATCCGCTGAAGCGCGCAGACGCAATTGTGCGGTGTTTCCCTAAGACAGGAACGAAAAACCGATTGTAAAGGAGATAATATTTATGTGTATCGCAAAGAAACTGGCAGCTTCCGCCCTGGCGCTCTGCCTGATGGCAAGCTGTGTGGTGAGTGTATCTGCCGCCGAGGACGAAACCGCCTATCCCAATGGCCTGGTGAACGGCTATACCCAGGGTATGAAGGAGGGCTTGAAGAATGGCTTGACGGAGGGCTTGAAGAACGGTGCCCAGCAGGGTATGAAGAATGGCCTTGCCAAAGGCCTGACCAATGGCCTGAAAAATGGTTCCGTAAACGGCTTGGCTAACGGTATGAAAAACGGTGTTTCCAATGGCTTGACCAACGGCCTGAAGAACGGCACCGTGAACGGTCTGAAAAACGGCAGCCTGAAGAGCGTCTGAGGGTGTCCTGATTTCCCATGATGTACCGTGTTTTGATTCTGACGGTGGCGGTCATATGGCTGATTCTGGTGATTGCCGGAATCGGCATGATGGTTCGCACCGACGGTAAGAGAAGTCTGACTGCCCCGGAGCCGGAAACGGAGGAACCTGTGGAAGCCCCATGGCAGCAGGCCGAGCCTGCTGATGAGACGGAAACCGAGCTTCCGGAACAGACGGAGCCTACCACCCGGCAGGAGACCGCGACCGTCCGGACAGAGCCGGTTCCGTCTCCTATGGAGCCGGTGGAGACGACACAAATCCCGGAGCCAACCCAGCTAAAAGCAGATCAACGATCGGTTCCGACACCGGAACCGGCGGCAGAGACCGCGCCGCTGACGGACATGGCACCGACGGAGGCTGCCGCGCAGACGGAACCTCCGGAGGAACCGGCCACCGGCCTGAATCCCATGGATACCGGGCTGGATATTCTTCGCCAGTGCTGGCTCTACACGCCCTCCCATCCTACGGAAAACATGCCTCTGATTGTGTACCTTCACGGAGGAAGCGGCAAGGGGGACGACCTGAACCTGATCACCGCGGTGGACGGTTTTCCCAGATATCTCCAGTCCGGAAGCTTCGGCGACCTGAGAGCCTATGTTCTGATTCCGCAGCTGCCCGCCGGGCAGAAGGGCTGGGCGGAGGTTTCGGATCAGCTGTATGAACTGATCCAGTCCGTTGTGGATGACTATGGAATCGACCGGGGAAATATTTCTCTGACGGGACACAGCATGGGCGGAACGGGTACCTGGAGTATCGGCGGGGATTATCCCGCGCTGTTTGCCAGAATTGCTCCCCTTTCCGGAAGTGTCCGCACTCCGGAGAGCGTGGCGGTGAAGCTGCGCAATACGCCGGTCTGGGCCTTCGTAGGCTCTGAGGATACCATTGTGCCGCCAGAGTCATCGGAGCAGACCATCGGCTGGCTGATGGAGCTGTCAGATCAGGCGAAAATCACCGTTTTGGATGGTGCTGATCATTTTTCTGTTCCGAGCCTGGCGTATTTGGACGGTTCTATCAACCTTATCGGCTGGCTTCTCGGCGGATAAAGGAAGCAGCTCCCGGCGGAAGCCGGGGGCTGCTTTTGGCATCTTACAAATCCAGTGCCGGGTTCATAAAGTACACGTTTTTCTGGTTCAGCTTTTCCCGCAGGAGCTGGCAGGCCTCGCCGAACCGCTGGAAGTGGACGATCTCCCGTTCCCGGAGGAAGCGGATCACGTCGTTTACATCCGGGTCGTCGCTGAGCCGGAGAATGTTGTCGTAGGTCACACGAGCCTTCTGCTCCGCGGCCAGATCCTCCGTCAGGTCAGCCATGGGATCCCCCTTGACGGCCATAGAGGCAGCGTTCCAGGGACTTCCGGAGGCGGCAGTGGGATAGACGCCGGTGGTGTGATCCACGAAATAGGGCGCAAAGCCGTTTTCCCGAATCTGACTGTCGCTGAGCTTCCGGGTCAGCTGATGAACGATGGTGCCGATCATTTCCAGATGCCCCAGCTCTTCGGTTCCGATGTCCGTCAGCAGACCCTTCAGCTCGTCGAAGGGCATGGAGTAACGCTGGGACAGGTAGCGAAGGGAAGCACCCAGCTCGCCGTCCGGGCCGCCGTACTGAGAAATGATGATGGCTGCAAGCTTGGGGTTGGGGTTCGTGATCCGGATGGGATATTGGAGCTTCTTGTCATAAATAAACATATCTCAGCCCTCCTTATTCGCGCCTAAATCCCAGGGCCAGGGATCGTCCAGCCAGGCGTAGCCGCCCTCCCTGGCGGAAATGTGGTTCAGAGGGCCATATTTCTTCTCATAGACCTGACGGCAGCGGTCATAAAGCTGCTGATATTTCCGGTAAAGCTCCAGGGCATCCTGATCCTCCCGGTGGGTGTCCAGGTACAGTGCCAGCTCCTGAATGGCGAAGTCCAAGGCCTGAAGCTCCGCCAGGGTGGTGGCGGGCAGGTTATCCTTGTTGACCGTCCCCAGGAAGGGCAGGTCAAGCCCCGGGAACAGGGTACCCCGACTCAACGCCTTTTTTGCCTCGTATTTTGGCGGATTTTCCAGCTGGAAGGGGACATAGGGGTTGGCCAGAGGTGCCATGGCGGGAAGTCTTCCCTGACAGGCAGTCTCATGATTCTCTTGATTCATGTGCATTCCTCCCGATGAAAAAGATTGTCGCTCCGGGTCATCCTATGTCTTTTCCCGCCGGAATGTTCAGCATGAGGATGCCAACGCATAGAAATAGTGGGAGGTGGTGGGTGTGAAAAAGTGGGGGTATTATTTTGCCTGTATTGGAGCCATGTGCGCCATACTCCTGGTGGTCTGTTGGGGAAATCAGGCAGTGTCCATCCTTTCGGAGAGTTTATCCGGGAAGCTCAGGCATTGCATTATCATCGATCCGGGACACGGGGGCGAGGACGGCGGAGCCTCCTCCTGCTCAGGCCACCTGGAAAGCGGCTATAATCTGGAGATTGCCCTGCGGCTGGAGGACTTGCTGCATCTGCTGGGCTATGACACCAAGCTCATCCGCCGGGAGGATGTGTCCGTGTACACCACCGGCCAGACCATTGCCCAGAAGAAGGTTTCCGACCTGAAAAATCGGGTGAAAACCATAAACGAAACGAAAAACGCCGTTCTTCTCAGCATTCACCAGAATTATTTTACCGATTCCCGGTACAGCGGTGCCCAGGTTTTTTACGGAGCGTCCGACGGAAGCGAGGCTCTGGCAAAGAAGCTGCAAGCGTCTTTTGTGGCCGCGCTGAATCCTGGAAGCCGCCGGCAGGCCAAGCAGGGGAAGGGAATTTATCTTCTGGAGCACGTTCAGTGTCCTGGAGTATTGGTGGAGTGCGGCTTTCTGTCCAACTATCAGGAGGAGGCACTGCTGAGAGACCCGGCCTATCAGAAAAAGCTTTGCTGCGTCATCGGCACGGCACTGAATCAATACCTGAGCCAATGAAAAAGGCCGCATGAAATGCAGTATTTTACATGAATCCAACGGCCGGATGCGGGTGCATCTCCACTGCGGGAGAATGTCCCTGCATCAGGCGGACGTGCTGGAATACTATCTGAAAAACGAGCAGGACGTTCTGGGCGTGACGGTCTATGACCGCACCCAGGACGCGGTCATTTGCTACGGAAAGAACCGCGCCACCGTGCTCCGCTCTTGCACGGTTTTCCTTCGCCAAGGCAGAGGCCATGGACTTGGTGCCGGATCACACCTCCCGGGTGCTGAACCGGGAGGTTGAGGAAAAGCTCATTATGGCGGTTTGCCGCAGAGCCTTTTCCAAGGTCTTCCTGCCCGCGCCGGTAATGGCAGCCATCGCTGTGGTCAAGTCCTGGAAGTACATCAGAGAGGGTCTTTCCGCCCTGCTGCATCGGAAGCTCACCGTGGCCGTTCTGGATGCCACGGCGGTGACTGTCTCTCTTGTCCGGGGGGATTTCGATACCGACGGTTCCGTGATGTTCATGCTCCGGCTGGGCGAGATCCTGGAGGAGTGGACGCACAAGAAGTCCGTGGCCGACCTGGCGGGTGCCATGTCGCTGCAGGTGGAAAACGTCTGGATGCAGGCGGGGGAAGCGGAAGTGCTGGCTCCCGTGGGACAGGCGCAGGTTGGCGACAGGATCATCGTCCGCACCGGCAGTCTGATCCTGCTGGACGGCAAGGTCGTCTCCGGGGAGGCAACGGTGAACCAGTCCTCCATGACCGGCGAATCCCGGCCGATCCCCAAGCGTCCGGGCAGCTTCGTCTATGCCGGCACCGTCGCCGAAGAGGGCGAGTGCGTCATTCAGGTGGAGAAAGCCCAGGACAGCGGACGCTACGACCGGATCGTGAAGATGATCGGGGATTCCGAAAAGCTCAAATCCTCCGCCGAAGCCAGCACCGCCCACCTGGCGGACAAGCTGGTTCCCTACACCCTGGGCGGCACGGTGCTGACCTACCTCATCACCCGGAACATCACGAAGACGCTCTCCGTGCTGATGGTGGACTTCTCCTGCGCGCTGAAGCTGGCCATGCCCATCGCGGTACTCAGCGCGCCATGCGGGAATGCGCCCAGTTCCACATTTCCGTAAAAGGTGGACGATTCCTTGAAAATGTCGCCAAGGCGAACACCATCGTCTTTGACAAGACCGGCACCCCGACCCACGCCACGCCCAAGGTGGCGAAGGTCGTCCCCTTCGGCGGCCATTCCGAGGAAGAAATGCTCCGTCTGGCGGCCTGTCTGGAGGAGCACTACCCCCACTCCATCGCCAACGCGGTGGTGGAGGAAGCCAGACGCCACGGCCTTGACCATCAGGAGTACCATTCTCAGGTTCAGTACATCGTCGCCCACGGCATTTCAAGCATGGTGGACGATCAGAAGGTCATCATCGGCAGCGCCCACTTCGTCTTCGAGGACGAAAAGTGCCGGATCCCCGAGGGCGAACAGGGGGCGTATGCCGGCCTTGACCCCAGCTACTCTCACC
>ERZ808262.585-NODE-585-length-15576-cov-2.696218_pt1 | contig 15576 bp, 14 predicted proteins | sample MGYA00520895_ERZ808262 | MGnify/ENA primary metagenome ERZ808262 (study PRJEB31516, sample SAMN03275588) | gut metagenome | biome: mammalia-associated habitat; material: feces | host: Papio cynocephalus | place: Kenya | collected 2012-08-02 ... | reverse complement strand
TTTGATCGGGGCATAGCCGCCCACTGCGTCGCCGTAGATGGTGGAATAGCCGCACGCCAGCTCGCTTTTGTTGCCGGTGGCCACGGCGAGCAGTCCCTTGGAATTGGAATAGGCCATGACGATGACGCCGCGAATGCGGGCCTGGAGGTTCTCGGCCGCCACATCATGCAGGTCGAGCTGCCGCTGAAAGGCGCCGAACAGCGGCTCGATCGGCTGCACATCGTAATGCGCGCCAATGTTGCGGGCCAAATCCGCCGCGTCGTCCTTGGACCCGTCGGAGGAGTACATGGACGGCATGGAGACACCCCACACGTTCTGACCGCCGCACGCATCGGCCGCCATCGCGGCCACCAGAGCCGAGTCGATACCGCCGGACAGGCCGAGCGTGACGCCATGGAAATGGTTCTTGGCCATGTAGTCCTTCAGCCCCAGCACGCAGGCGGTGTAGACCTCCTCGTCCGGGTCCAGGTCGGGGGCGACGGCCGCCGGGCGCATCGTACCGTTCTCCGTCAGGGTGACGACGCTCAGATCCTCCATGAACTGGGGCGAGCGCTCAACCAGCGTGCCGTCGGCGTTCAGCACGAAGGTACCGCCGTCGAACACCAGATCGTCCTGTCCCCCGACCTGATTGACGTAGATGATCGGCGCGCCAACCTCGGCCGCACGGTTGGCGGCGATTTCACGCCGCACGTGGGTTTTGCCCTCTTCATAGGGGGACCCGTTGATGGTGACGAGCACGTCGACGCCCCGGCGCGCCAATTCGGAAACCGGACCGCCGTCCTGCCAGATGTCCTCGCAGATGGCAAAGCCGAGCCGCCTGCCGCCGATCTCAAGCGTGACGGAGCGGTTGCCCGCGGTAAAGATGCGGAATTCGTCGAATACGCCGTAGTTGGGCAGGAAATGCTTGTCATAGCCGGACCACACGACGCCGTCATGCAAAACGACCAGTCGATTGGTCGGGCCGTGCGAGGCCGGATCGGTGCCCACGGTGCCCGCAACCACGTACAGGCCGCCCAGTCCGGTTGAGGAGAGTTCCTGAGCCAATCGGTTCGCCCGGTCCCAGGCGGCTTGTCGGAAGGTTCGGCGCAAAGCCAAATCCTCGATGGGATAGCCGGTGATGGTCATTTCCGGAAACACCACCACGGCTGCGCGCCTTTCCGCGGCGCGACGGCAATAGTCGAGGATTTTGGCGGCGTTTCCCTCAAGATCGCCCACACAGGTATCGATCTGGGCCAAGGCGAAAGTCAGTTCACTCATGCCACTTATCCTAACGCGGGCATATACCGGCCGTCGGCGACGCGCGCGGACGACGCCACCGGACCACGCCGGACGATGTCACAGGGACTTCTTGCCCGCCAGTTCCCGCAGCATCCGCAGCGCGGCGTTGGCGTAGAAGTTCACAGCCGGCTCTATGGCGCCATCAAGCCCGATGAAATGCGGGCTGTGCCAATCGGGGCATCCGGGGCGGCCGTTGGATCCGATGAAGCCGAACGCCACGGGCATGAGCCGGCTGAACTCCTCGAAGTCCTCACCAGCCATCGACGGGCGGATGGAGCGCAGCTTGGCGTATTCATGCACGTCGTCGGCGACGGCCTGGCTGAGCACCGGATCGCCGACGAGCGGCTGCTGCAGGCAGTCCCAGTCGATATCCGCACGGATGCCGAAGGCGCGCGCGGTGGATTCGACCTCGTCCACAAAACGCTGGTGGACCTTCTTCTCGTCGTTGTTGTCGAAGAACCGCACGGTGCCTTGGAATCCAGCCGTCGCCGGCACCACATTCCAGACATGGCCGCCATGCATTTCGGTGATCGACAGCACGACCGCATGGAACGGCGAGATATTGCGGCTGACGATGGTCTGCAGCTCGAGGATCATCGTGGCGAGCGCCTCAATGGGGCTGGTGCCCTTATGCGGGTAGCCGGCATGGGATCCGGATGCATGCAGGACGACATGGAATTTGACGCATCCGGCCATCATCGGTTCGGTGCCGACGGCGATTTCGCCGGGCGCATAGTTCGGATTGTTATGCGTGCCGATGATCGCATCGAGGTCTTTCACCGCCCCGGAGGCGATGACGCGGCGTGCGCCCTGTCCAAGTTCCTCGGCGGGCTGGAACACCAGTCGGATCGTACCGGCGAACTGGTCGCGATGCTCGGCGAGCCAGAATGCGGCGCCGAGCAGACCGCTCATATGCAGGTCATGGCCGCAGCCGTGCATGACGCCGTCATTGACGGACGAGAACGGCAGTCCCGTGTCCTCCTGGATCGGCAGGCCGTCGATATCCGCCCGCAGGCCGACGATGGGGCCGTCTCCGGCGGTTCCGTGAATGTCCGCGATCACTCCGGTCTCCAGGGGTTTCGGCAGCCGCCATGTTTCGATGCCATGCGCATGCAGCAGGTCACCGAGGTATCGGGTGGTTTCGAACTCCTCAAAACTGCGCTCGGGATGAGCGTGCAGATGGTGGCGGATATCGATGAGTTCCGGAGTGATCGAGATCTTGACAGTCATGGTTCCTGATTCTACGCGGGCGAGATCACGCACCGCGATTGAGCAGCCGCTTGGCGACCGCGTTGGCGATGCCCTGGACAAGTTGCACAAGGACGATCATGATGACCACGGCCGTCCAGGTGACGCCCTGGTCGAACTTCTGATAGCCGTAGGCGATGGCGAAGTTGCCCAGTCCGCCGCCGCCGATATAGCCGGCCATGGCCGACATGTCGAGCACGCCGATGAAGAGGAACGCGTAGGCGAGGATCAGCGGTGCCAGCGCCTCGGGAATCAGCACCGTACGCACGATGGTGAGCTTCGAGGCGCCCATGGAGCGGGCCGCCTCGATGATGCCGGGATCGACCGTGACCAGATTCTGCTCCACCAGGCGTGACGTGGCCATGGTGCACATCACGCACATCGGGAAGATCGCGGCCACCGTGCCGATTGAGGTGCCGACCACGACGATCGTGACCGGCTGCATGGCCGCAAGGAAGATGATGAACGGAATCGGTCGGATCAGGTTGATGATCACATCGAGGATGCGATAGACGACCGCGTTCTCGAAGAGGTTGCCGGGACGGGTGCCGTACAGAATCACGCCGAGGATCAGACCAAGGAACCCGCCGACGACCAGTGTGGTCAGTACCATCTGCAGGGTCTGTACCACGGACTGCGCGAGAATCGGTTTGAGGACCTCCCAATTGGTGGTGGTGTTGGCAAGGGTGATCATCGCGTGACTCCTTCCTCGATCGCGGTGTCGTAGTCATGGGGATTGGCGGCGTCGCCGAAGTCGATGACGTCCGACTTGGAGCGCAGCGAGGCGAGGAACGCGTCGACATCGTTCTGCGAGCCCCTGATTTCGTAGGTGATCGCCCCAATGCCCTGACCGGTCACGGTATCGATGCCGCCATAGAGGATGGACGTGGCGACCGACGGATACGCGGCGATGGTCATCGAAATGTTCTGTCCGGAAGCGGGGACGACCGTGCTGCCGCGGGTGACGTCCTGCTGACGAATGACCACGGAAATGATCCGGCCGGCGTTCTGGGCATGCATCTGCTCGACGCGCTCGGCCTCGGGAAGACCGCGCAGGGCCGTGGCGATGAAGCGTTTGGTGACCGCCTGCTGCGGCGCGGCGAAGACGTCATACACGTCACCGCCCTCCACCACGCGTCCGGAACTCATCACCGCCACGCGGTTGGCGATTTCCTGCACCACGTTCATCTGATGGGTGATGAGCACGATGGTGACGCCGAACTGCTCGTTGACGCGCTTGAGCAGCTGAAGCACTTCGCTGGTGGTGGTGGGGTCGAGGGCGCTGGTCGCCTCGTCGGCGAGCAGGATCTTGGGGTTCGTGGCCAGGGCACGGGCGATGCCGACGCGTTGTTTCTGGCCGCCGGACAGCTGGGAGGGGTATTTGTTGGCATGCTCGGAAAGGCCGACGAACTCCAGAAGCTCCTTGACGCGGCGTTCCTGATAATCCTTGCGCCAATGGTCGAGCTGCAGTGGATAGGCGATGTTCTGGGCGACGGTTTTCGAGGAGAACAGGTTGAACTGCTGGAAGATCATGCCGATCTTCTGGCGAATCGGCCTGAGCTTCGATTCGGACAGTCCGGTGATGTCATTGCCCAGTACCGTCACGGTTCCACTCGTCGGCGTCTCGAGCGCGTTGATCAGACGGACCAGCGTGGATTTGCCGGCCCCCGAATAGCCGATGATGCCGAAGATGTCGCCGGCGTTGATGGTCAGGCTCACATCGTCGACCGCGCGAGCGACCTTCGCCGACTTGCCGCCCCCCGCTGTTTGAATTCCTTGACCACATGGTCGAACACGATGATCGGTTCAGACGCGCCTGCTTCGTTGGTCATGAGCCGTCCTTTCTTGCATCTTGCGCTGTGCGCGGGACAAGGCCTTCTCCTTGCCAGAGGGAAAGGAGAAGGCCGCATACCGCATTCGATGGAAATGATATCGGCCTGTCCGCCCGGTTTTGCGGACCCGCGATCACTTCGCCTTGACTTCGGACTCGAGATCGCTCAGGAAGCCCTGGAGCTCGGCCTTGGAGTAGTCCTTCGCGGAGACGGCGGTGCCGGAGGACTTTTCGGACAGGCCGTCCTGGACCGCCTGGGTGTCGTGGTAGATCTGGACGAGCTTGAGGTAGGTCTCGTTGTCCACGTCCGCCTTGCGGGACACGAAGACATTGATGTACGGGCGGGCTTCCTCGCCTTCGGCCTTGTCCGCGTACACGGCCTCGTCGAGACTGATGCCGGCGTCCGCCACATAATCGTTGTTGACGACGCCTCCCACAACCTGCGGGTCGCTCAGCGCGTTGGCGATCTGCTCGGCCTTCAGCGGGGTCACCTTGACCTTGCTCTTGTCGGTATCGATGTCTGCCGGGGTGGACAGCGGGGTCCAGTCGCCCTTGAGCTGGACGAGGCCGGCCTTCTGGAGCACGCCGATGGCGCGGGCCTGGTTGGTCTCGTCGTTCGGAATCGCCACGGTGTCGCCCTGCTTGATCTGGTCGACGGACTTGACCTTCTTGGAGTACAGGGACAGCGGGTAGACCACGACGCCGCCGATGGGCTGCAAATCCTTATTGTTCTTCACGTTGTAGTTGGCGAGGTACAGCAGGTGCTGGAACTCGTTGAGATCAAGCTCTCCGGAATCAAGTGCGGGGTTCTCGGAAGTGTAGTCCTGGAAGTCCACCAGATCGACGTAGATGCCCTGCTTCTCGGCCTCGGCCTTGAAGGCCACAAAGTCCGGATCGGTGGCGCCGACGACGCCGATCTTCACCGGGTTGTTCTTGGAGCCTTTGACGGCGGAGTCGACGCTGTGGGCGTAGGCGCGGTAGCCGAAGAAGCCACCGACTGCGACGAGAGCCACCACAATGATGGCGATGATGGTGTTGCGAAGCGTGTGGTTGACGCGCACCGGCTCCTCGGGGTTGCCGGCCGGCTGCTGCACAGATGCGGTCATGGGAAGTTCCTCTCTTCTCGTATTCGTTGGCCGTTGAGGTGGTCACCGCCGCGCGGCTGCCGCTCGGAGCGGATCTCCATCTCAACGAATGCCCTTCAACCGTACCCCCGCCATGCCGCGAAAATGGCGGAAATCGGCCATTCGCCATATATGCGCTGCTTATAGGGTCTTATACGCCCCTGTGCGGCCAAAGGCTGAGAACCGGCTATAACCTCCTTTCCGAACGGCTATATGACCACATGGTGAGACAATCTTCATTGGCGGCCGCACTTGCTATGGTGTGACCATGCCCAGCCAAGCAACTTCGTCCGCGCCGCCGCGGACCACCACGACGATCTCATTGCGCCAATCGATAGGCTTCGGCATCGGGGACTTCTACGGCGGCGGCCAGATGACGCTCACCATGACGTACCTGTCGCTGTTCTGGACGCGTTTCTGCGACCTCGACATCCAAACCGCGCAGACGATCATCGGCATGTCCACCATTATTTCGGCCTTCTCGGCCCTGTTCTTCGGCGCACTCTCCGACAATCTCTACCGCTTCCCCATCGGGCGCCGGTTCGGTCGTCGCCGACTGCTGCTGCTCATCATGTCGCCGATAGTGCTCGTCGGCATGCTGATGTGGGTTCCGGGCCTGAATCCCGAAGCGTACTTCTGCATATACATGATCTGGATCATGCTCAGCCAGATCTTCATGACCGCCTACAATGCGCTGCCCAGCGAAATGACCACCGATTTCAAGGGCCGCACCCTGCTCAGCAGCACAAGACTGTTCATCTCGAACGGGTCCTGCACGCTCATACCTCTGATCGGGTCGGCGACGCTTTCGACTCTCGGCGAGGACAGGGCCTCCAGCTACCAGATCTTCACCATGAGCTTCACCGTGCTCTTCTCGATTACGCTGTTCATCTGCTGGCGCTCCACATGGGAGCTGAGTCCGGAGGAAGCCGGCTTCGCAGCCTATGCTGACGGTTCGCTCGACCATCTGCACGTCGGCGTCTCCGGCTGGGCGAAGCGCATGGTCAAGCTGGTATGCGAGTACGTTTCCACCTTACGCATACGCTCCTTCCGCCAGCATCTGGCGATCTACCTGTTACTGATGTGCGGCATGGATATATTCGGTCAGACCTTCGCCTACTTCGTGATCTTCAATTGGGGGCAGACCGCCGCGTTCGCCTCGTTGCTGCTCACACTGTCGGCGCTGGCCCTGCCGCTGATGCCGGTATGCAACTGGGGCATGATCAAGTTCGGCCCCCGGACGCTGTTCTCCATTGGATTCTCAGGTATGGGCATTGGCTTGGTCTGGATGCTCGGCGCCTGGCTGCTGCGTGGCACACTGGCCGGAGGCGCCTGGACCGCATTCGCCGTCACGGGTGCGGTGGTGTTCTTTGCGTTCCGCACCTCAGCCGGATTCCTGCCCTGGCAGATCTTCCCGCTGATCGCCGATGTGGATCGGATCGTCACCGAACGAAATCGATCGGCCACCTTCGCCGGCGTCCAGGCGTTCTTCCGCCAACTCTGCTCCGGCATCGTGGCCATGAGCGTCGGCGTGGCGCTGAGAGCCACGGGATTCGACGCGCAGCGTGACACGCAGCCATTCGGCGCCCAGATCGGCTTGGCATCGATCACCTTGGGCATCTATCTTGCCGGCGTCGTGCTCGCCTGGGTTGTGTCACGCAGCCTGATCCTCGATCGCCGCACGGATAACGAACTGCTCGGGGAAATTGATCGCCTGCGATCCGGCGGCGCGAAGCATACCGTGGATCCTCGCACCAGGCACACCGTCGAGCAGCTTACCGGCATGCCATATGACGACGTGTGGCCGGACGCCAAGCCGTGACTCCGTGGCACGATTTTCCCGGAACACTCTCTGCAACGCATCCGCAGGACCGAGCTCGCGGATGCGCACGAAAGCCGAACGGCGGCGCCTGTTGATGTGACCACGTATGATGCAAGCATGCGTTTGTCGGGCAATATTCTGTGGCTGATTCTGGGCGGACTGGCCATCGCCTTCGCCTGGTTGGCGATCGGCCTCGCGCTGTGCATCACCATCATCGGCATCCCGCTGGGACTGCAAGCCTTCAAAATGGCCACCCTTACGCTGACGCCTTTCGGCAAAACCGTCGTATACGGCGGCGGTTTGGGATCAACGTTTGCCAACGTCCTGTGGGTGATGTTGGTCGGCTGGTGGATGGCGATGGGCTATCTCATCGCCGGCATATTCAACTGCATCACCATCATCGGCATTCCCTTCGGCATCCAGTCGTTCAAAATGGCCAAGCTGGCCCTATGGCCGTTCGGCGCGGAAATCCGCAATCTCTGAACACCCCTCGCCCCGGGGAATCGCATATGTCCATACAAGGCGTATTGTGCGAGACATGACACATCTGTTTGCGGCTCGCAATGTCAGCTGTGCGATGCCTTCGCGGGAAAACGGAAACGAACGGCGGACACTCTTCACCGGATGCTTTTCCATCGACGCGGGCGAAATCGTGGATCTTACCGGTCCTTCGGGTGAGGGCAAGTCCAGTCTGCTGACCGCGTTCGCGCTGCTGAACCCGTATGCCCACGGGACGTTCGCGGTGGAAGGCCGCGACTCGTCCGAGTACACTCCCCAACAATGGCGGAGCCTTGTGGCGTATGTGCCGCAGCAACCCATACTCACTGGATCAAGCGTGGCCGAAGCGCTCCGGATGCCGTTCTCATTGGCGGTCCGACGTGAGGCCAAAGCCCCCGACGACGCCAAGTTGAGATCGATGCTGGATTCGATGGGCTGCTCCGACATCGAGCTTTCCCGCCCGCCGCATGATTTATCAGGCGGCCAGGCGGCGCGCGTCTGTTTGGCGCGCACTTTGCTGACGGAGCCGAAGCTGTTGCTGGCTGACGAGGTGGACGCGGGATTGGATGACGCGAATGCCGAACTGGTCGCCGCCCTCATGGCCCGTGCCGCCCACGATGGCGGCATGGCGATCGTGCGCATTCGCCACCGACCGGCGGATGGTCTTGCGACGCGGATCATGCGGCTGGAGCACAGCCGACTTGCCCAAAGCGGCGTAACGGAGGAGACAAGATGACCGGCAGCTCCTATCCGATCGACGTCTGGGGCCTCTTCGCCGCGATGCTAATGGTCGCGACCGCAGCCTGCATCTCCGGACTGATGCGCATCGGCATCGGGCGCACACTGATGTGGTCGGCGTGCCGCGCGCTGCTGCAACTGTGCGCGATGGGTGTGATCATGGGCTTCGTGATCCGCTCGAACAATCCGTGGCTGGTACTGCCCTGCTGGTGTTGATGTTGACGGCAGGCGTGCAGATCACGCTGTCGCGCGCGAAAAACGCGCCGAAAACGCTGCATCGCGGGCTGATTGTCCCGGTGCTGTTGGCGCTGTCCGTCACCCTGCTGCTGATGGTGTCGCTGGTCACCGAGTTGATCGTGCGCCCACAGCCATGGTATGCGCCGCAACTGGTGGTACCGCTGGCAGGCATGCTGCTGGGCAACACCGTCTCGGCGTTGGCGGTGGGGTTGAGCCGGTTCTTCGAGTCGATGAAGGATCGACGTGACGACATCGGCATGCTGCTGGCGCTGGGCGCAACGCCATGGGAGGCGTCGCGCCCGTCGGTGCTGTCGTCGATCAGACTGGGGCTGATGCCGACCACCGCCTCGTTGGCCTCCGCCGGCATTGTCACCATACCCGGCATGATGGCCGGTCAGGTCATCGCCGGAGGCGACCCTCTCGATGCCGCCAAATACCAGTTCGTGATTCTCGCGGCCATCGCCGCACTGACCCTACTGGCCGACAGCCTGATCATGCTGCTCGTCTACCGATCCTGCTTCGACGAAGCCAATCGCCTACGCCCGATTGCCCGGTAGCGCCTGCAGCGCGTCAACGGCCTATTGCTGTTGACGCTGCTCCCTATGCAGGAACGAGAGCAGCAGGGCGATGACGATCAGCACCAGGCCAAAGATGTAGCCATGGCGAGATCCGGTCACGAAACCCTGAGCCGCGGACTCCCCCGCAGTGCCGGCAGCCTGTCCCGCCATCAGCAGGCAGGTGGCGATGGCGGTGCCGACCGCGCCCACAACCTGCTGCATGGTGTTGAGGATCGTGGAGCCGTCGGCCGCGAAATGATGGGGCAGACCCTTGAGCGCGGCGGACTGGGCGGACTGCTGCATGAACGGGATGCCGATCATGAACACCACATGCGCCAGCACAAAGAACGCCGGCACCGTGCCCACGCCGATCATGAGGAACAACACGGAACCAACGATGGCCAGCAGCGCGCCGAGGCGCACCAGCGGCACGGCGCCGAAACGATCGAATAGACGACCGGCACCGAACGAGCAGATGGCGTTGACCACGCCGCCGGCGAGCATGAGCAAGCCCGCAGTGGTGGCGTCAAATCCCAGACCCCGCTGGAGCTCCTGCGGCGCGATGTACATGATGGCCAGCGTACAGGCGAAGGAGCAGGTGACCATCAACGCGGGCACGGTGAAGGACCGCAGCCCGAGGATCTTCAGATCCAGCAGCGGGGATTCGAGGTGCAGCTGACGCCAGACGTAGAACGCCAACACCAGCACGCCGACAACAAGAAGTCCGATGACGACGCCGGAGGCGCCCATATCCGACACCAGGCTCACGCCGGCGACCAGGCAGCCGAATCCGATGACGGACGCCACGACGGAGATGACGTCGATGCGCGGACGGGTCGTTTCAATGGGAGTGACGAAGAACACGGCCGTGCATGCGATGGCGGCAACCGACACGACGGCGAACAGCGCGAAGATGGCACGCCAGGAGAACATGCCGATGAGCAGACCGGCAAGGGTGGGGCCAATCACGGGCGCGAACATGATGCCCAGCCCGGCCACGCCGTTGGCGGCGCCGATCTGGGCCGGCGGGAAGACGCGCATGATCGCCGCATACATCGAGGGCAGCACGATGCCGGTGCCCACGCCCTGCAGAATGCGGCCCGCGAGCACCAGGGCGAACACGGGCGAAGCGGCGGAGACCACGGCGCCGACGAGGAAGCAGCAGAGCGCCACGATCACCAGGGTTTTGGCCTTCACCCATTTGAGCAGCAATCCCACGCAGGGCAGCACAATGCCGATGGCGAGCATATAGCCGACGACCATCCACTGCGCCGTGCCGGTGGTGATGCCGAACTCGTCGCAGAGGGCCGGCAACGCGATGTTCATCGAGGTTTCGGACAGCATGCCGAGGAACGCGCCGAGGTACAGGCCGAGCATCAGACGATGCGGGTGTTCGTATCGCCGTTCACAGGCGGAGACGGATTGGGCCGCCGCCGCATTCTCGGGCGGTATGGGTTGGGTGGTTTGGACGGATTGCGATCGCTGGGATGCGGACAGCATAAACCCCTCTCTTGTTCAGGCCCGGTGGGCCAATGTGCATGTGATGGCTGCTTATGCGGCATGGCGTGTGGCGCAGCCGGCAAAGAAAAACGCATGACCGATGTTGTCATTGAACGCCGGCGCGAAGCCGGCACGACACAGGGCCATGCGATTTTGAAACGTGAATCACCGTAGCACGACATCGAATTCCAGGTAAGTCACGCCGGGCGTGTCGCGCAGCGCCCTTCCGCTGTCACGCCTATCCACGCCATACGCCGGCTTCACCGATGCGAATCAACCGACGGAAGCCTTCCGTCCTCCTTCGCCGCGACGGCCCGTCCCGGGCGCAGATCGGACAGGAGCGTCGCGAACAGCACGACCGCCATGACAGCGGTGACGAGATCGGCAGCGGCCTGGGCGGCGATGACGCCCTGATAGCCGAAGAGGCGCGATCCGACCCACAGGGCGGCGGCCAGCACGACCCCCTGGCGGGAAACCGACAGCACCAATGCGCCGACGGCCTTGCCGGCCGACTGGAACGTGCAGGTGGTGACCATGACGATCGCCACGCACACCACGGACAGCAGCTGCACGCGCAGCATGCCCGTCCCCTCGACGATCACCGTCTCGTCATCGATGAAGAACCCCATCAGTGGCCGGGCCAGCAGCGACAGCACAACAGTCGCCACAACGGAATACAGGCACAGGAATCCGTAGGAGAAACGCATCACATGTCCAAGCCGTTCGAAATTCCCGGCACCGTAGTTGTATCCGATCAGAGGCTGCGCGCCGAAGGCGAAACCGACCAGCACCAATACGGCGATCATCATGATCTTCAATACGATGCCCATGGCTGCGACCGCGTCAGTGCCATAGGCGAGCAGGAACAGATTGACCATCACCAGGCCGACGCTTTGCATGATATTGGTCAGCGAAGCGGGTATGCCGATGATCAGGATCTCGCCGACCTCCTTCGCCGAGAGACGGGCCAGACGCGGATCGAGCGAGAGATTGCGGCTGCGGCGGGCGAGGAACCAAACGTAATAGAGGTCCTGCACGCCATAGGCGATGACGGTGGCGGTGGCGGAGCCGGCGGCTCCCCAGCCGAGCACCTGAATGAGGACGGGATTCAGGATGATGTTGACGACGGTGCCGCCGACCGCGCCGATCATGGATGGCACGGCGAACCCCTCGCAGCGCAACAGGTTGTTGGGGGTGAGCGACAGGATAATCAGAGGCGATCCGGCGATGATGATCGTGTAGAACGGCGAGGCATACGCCCAGGTGCGTTCGTCCGCGCCGAGCACACTCAGGATCGGATCATGAAAGATCGCACCAAGCATGATGACAACCGCGCCGACGACGACCGCGCCCCAGAAACAGCAGGCGGACAGGCGTCGGCCGTCATCATAGCGATGCCTGCCGAACAGACGGGAAATAACCGAACTGCCGCCAAGGCCGAAGATATCGCCCAGGGCGATCATCACGGTGACGACGGGAGCCGCCAGGGAAACACCGGCGACCATGTCGGTGTTGCCGGTGTGGGCGATGAAAAATGTGTCAACCATGTTGTAGACCATCGACACCAGCATGCTGAATACAACGGGCAGCGAAAGCGTGAAATAAACCTTGGGCACCGAAGCCCTGACGAACAGTTCATCATCCACGGTAGTTCAGTCTAGCCACACGACCGGCACACGACCGACACGGGGGCGCGCAAGCCGACCGGCGCGTCACGCCTCAGCCGGTTCGGGCGGCAGGCGCGAGGAAAAGCGGAACATGAGCGAGGCGAGCACGATGCCGGTCGCACCAAGGCCAAGCAGCACGCGCATGCTTGAGGCGAAACCGGACAAATAAGCTTGGGACTCGCCCATTCCGCCCGCCAGCCCATATGAGCTGTATTCGGTGATCAGCGCGCTGGCCACGGCGGTTCCGATGGCGCCGGCCAACTGCTGGACGGTGTTCATCACGGCCGAACCATCGGCGTTCATATGGGACGGAAGCTGGTTCAGCGCATGGGTCTGGTCCGGCACCAGCACGAAGCCGGAAGCCGCCATGAACAACGCATAGGCCACAGCCACCGCCACCTCATGCCTGCCGCCGAGCATCAGCACCATGTCCATAACACTTACGCCGATAAAACCGCAGATGATAAATCTGGGCGGGAAATGGTTCTTCAACGTCCCGCCGATCAACGGCGCGGAAACAGCACCCACCACCGCGCCCGGCAGCAATACGAGCGCGGCGACCATGCTGGTTTGGCCGAAACCGCGCTGCAGGAGGATGGGCAGCAGAAAGTTCAGCCCCAGCACGCCACCGGAACTCATCAGCAGAATGAGCATGCCCAGCGAGAACCCCGGATAGGCGAAGGTGCGGATTTCCACCAGCGGATGGGCCATGCGCAGCTGCATGACGGCAAATATCGCCAGCACGGCTATGGCGGAGCACAGCACCGCCCAGAACCGCCAGTCGCCATGCCAGGAGGTGAAGAAGCTCACCGCCACGATCAGACCGGACAGACCCGCCGCCACCAATAGCAGCGAGGGCAACGACAGGCGGACGCCGGCCCCGTCACCGGCATGCCGGATATCAGGTACGGTCGCAACGCCCATCACCAGCGAAATCACCAGGAACGGCAGCATCGCATAGAAGATCCAATGCCAGTTGAGGTATTCCATCACCACACCACCGAACACCGGGCCGATGGCAGGGGCAGCGCAAGTGACGAGGCTGACGAGCCCCAGCATCATGCCACGCTGCTCAAGCGCCGCCTTCTCCAAAATGATGCTGGTCAGCAACGGCAGCGAGATGCCGGTGCCCAAGGCCATGATCAGTCGCGCGGTGAGCAGCAATGGGAAATTGGTGGCCAACGCGCCGATCACGGTGCCACTGGAAAACACTGCCACGGACACGGTGAACAAGGCCTTGGTGGGAAAGGTGCGCACCAGGAAGGGTGAGGTGGGAATGGACACGGAAAGCAGCAGCAGATATCCGGTGGTCAGCCATTGCACCACGTCGGCGGACACGGAGAACTCCCCCATCAGCGTCGAATATGCGATGTTCAGCGAGGTTTCCGAGAGAATGCCGAGGAACGTGAGGATGGACAGCGCCACCACCACGATGATCAGCCTGCCTTCGACCGGCTTCTTGCCCTGGGGCGGCCGATTGGCTCCGGTTGTCCGCTCCGCTTGGATCGCGGACGTCGTTTGGCTGTCGGATGTCGTCTGATACTGCGCAGCGTCCACTTGCCCTCCTGCTGCATCATGCCTCCCGATCGCATCGGGCTCCCCGCATATTGTGCAAATGAATGTTTCGCGAAAGTACACCGGAGCCGTTACAGGCGACCGATTCGCCGTAACCATGCGTTCCGCCTTTCCTGATATGCCCGCCACCATCCTGTTTCGCCGTATGGCATGTCGACATGGCGATCCATCGATCGCGACGCATCGTCCACATGCCGAAACGAGCAACCCGCCAAATGCGCCCATGGAAGATCTTGGAATCATGACTTTCACTTGGAACGCCTCGCAGTATTTGAAATTCTCCGACCAGCGCACGCAGCCGAGCCGCGACCTGGTGAACCGTCTGCCCGCCGATGACGGTTCCGCACGGCGTCTGCTCGACATCGGCTGCGGGCCGGGCAACAGCACCGCCCAACTCCGCGCGCGCTATCCCGGGGCGCAGGCGTTGGGCGTCGATTCGTCGCCGGACATGATCGCGGCGGCGCGCGAGCAACATCCCGATATGGAGTTTCAGGTGCTTGACGCCAACGATCTCGACAGCCTGCCCGATGATTTCGACGTGGCATTCACCAACGCCTGCCTGCAATGGGTGCCGAACCACCGCAAGGTAATCCCCGCCATGCTGCGACGCGTACGCCCCGGCGGCATGGCGGCCTGCCAGTTCACCGAAACCATCAACCAGCCCGCGCACACTGTCATGCGCGAGCTGGCCGTCAAAGCCCCGTTCTCCGATTACATCGGTGGCGGGGGGAATCCGCCCCTATCATCATCTGGGAGGCAGCCACTTCGATGTCGGCGCCTACTACGATCTCATCGCGCCTCTGTCAAAACACGCGGAAGTATGGGAGACAACCTACTGGCATGCGCTGAAAGGTTACGCAGGCGTCGTCGAATGGTATCGGGGCACTGGTTTGCGCCCGTATCTGTCGCAACTGCCCACCGACGAATTGAGGCGGGCCTATGAGCAGGCATTCGTCGACCGGCTGCGCGCGGTCTATCCGCTGCAGGCCGACGGCACCGTGCTGATTCCCATGCCACGTTTCTTTTTCCTCGCCCAACTCTGACGATAGAATGCTCGCATGGAAATTCGCGAATACGACAGGGCGACCGACCAGGCCCGCGCCATCCGAACGGCGGTGTTCGTCGTGGAGAAGGATTACCGGCCGGAATTCGACGAGTGGGACGAACCCGGTCGCGCCACGCATCTGCTGGCTTTCGAGGGCGGCCGCGCCATAGCGACATGCCGCTTCTTTCCCGACCCCGAACACACCGATCAGCCTGGCCGCTGGGTGATCGCGCGGCTGGCGGTGGCTGCCGGCGAACGGGGACGCGGCGTCGGCAAAATGATGCTGTCCGAGGCGGAACGCCGCATTCTGGCAGCGGGCGGACGGATTGCCGCAGTGCATTCCGAAGACAAAAACTTCGCGATGTATGAGCACTTCGGATATCAGGCCACCGACGAATTCTTCGACAACGGCACCCATGGCTGGATGGTCAAAGCGCTGAAAACAGCGGATTGAGT
>ERZ808262.580-NODE-580-length-15701-cov-3.091908_pt1 | contig 15701 bp, 10 predicted proteins | sample MGYA00520895_ERZ808262 | MGnify/ENA primary metagenome ERZ808262 (study PRJEB31516, sample SAMN03275588) | gut metagenome | biome: mammalia-associated habitat; material: feces | host: Papio cynocephalus | place: Kenya | collected 2012-08-02 ... | reverse complement strand
CGCCCACAGGTCCAGACACACCGCATAGGGAAAAAGTTCACCTACCATTCATCGTTCGGCCAATGGATATGGTCACGGACTCCTTCAATCTTCTCTACGCTGGAATCCGGAACAGGTGCAGCGCTGGGAGCGGGAAGACGCGAACTTCCCGGTCGGAGCCTCGGAGAAAGGAATGACGGGATGGGCTCGTTGACGCATATCAACGAAAGGATCAGCCGCGTCTATCCGTCCCTCCACCCAGACGAACAGCAGGTCGCCGAATACATCCGAACCCATTTGGCCACAGTGGGCGGACTGACCGTTGGGGAGCTCGCCAAAACAGCCCAGGTCAGCCAGCCGACGGTGATTCGCCTGACGCGCAAACTCGGATTCGACGGATACCGCGAATTCCGCCGCATACTCACCAACCCGCGCAGCGGCGACGACGCCGACGGGAGCGAGCCCCTGGAGAGATTCCATCTTCATCCGTGGAGCACGTTGGAGGATCTGTCCCCCTCCGTCAGCTCCGCGACGAAATCAATGCTCGACGACCTGGCGCAGGCGCTGGACCCGGCGGCCCTGCGACGCGCCGTCAGACTCATCGCCGACGCGCACATCATCGATATTTACGCCGAAGAGCCAACCGCCCCGTCCGCCGCCGACCTGAACTACAAGCTCACCTGCCTTGGCCTGCATGCGCGTGTGCAGACCAATGATCACCTGCAACGCATCGCAGCCGCGCATCTGACTCGCGGCGATCTCGCGATGGCGTACTCGCATTCCGGCTCATCCCCGGCCACAGTGGGCGCCCTTCGCCTGGCCAGCCGCACGGGAGCCTCCACCATCGGCATCACCGGCATGCCGCAAACGCCGATCGCCAATTGGTCCGACGCGCTGCTGCTCGTCGGCGACGGCGAACGCGAAGCCGCCGGCGGAACGATCACCTCGCAAGTCGCCTATTCGGCGCTGAACAACATGCTGCAGATAGGCGTGATGCTCACCGACTATCCGCGATTCACCGCCCGTATCAGCCGCTCCGATCGGGCCGCCGCCGAACCTGGCAACGAACTCTGACGGTCCGACTAGGCCACGTTGTTGTTGTACACCTGCGACTGCAGATCCTTGCGCGCGGCCTCCAACTTGGCGATGGAACCCAGCAGGGCGAATTTCTCGCCGCCGTCCGGCAGCTGGGCCATGCGCCGACGGGCCGCCGCCACCCTACGCATGTAATCCATGTCGATCAGCCTCACCAGCAGTTCGGAGGCATACTGCACCTCAGCCGGCGTGGGCGCGCGCAGTTGCACCGCAGCCACCCCACCCACCTCCTGGCCTTCGCGGAACGGCTGCCGCGACTCGCCGGACGCCGACCCACCGGAGCTCGGCAACGGCAGGGGCATCACGGCCAGTTCGTTGATCACCTGCTCCAGCATCGGCCCCCCGGCCTTGACCAGATTATGCATCCACAGGCCCTGCGGGGTGTCGGTCGAAGGCAGTCCCCCGGCCGCGGCAACCGCATCGAACATGGCACGGAACACCGGGACGATGAACGAATCCACGCCCAATTGCGCGAACAGGGTCGGATTCACCGCGCGCGGCACCTGAATCAGGGTGGCCATGAACTGCTGCTCGCAGATGAACACCGAATCGTCAATGCGGTAATAGGTTTGCTCCGCGGCGTCCCGACGCTCCAGCGCCCGGCGGGCGGCGGGATTGGCGTATGGATCGGCCGCGCGCTCCGGTTCCTGCGCCGCCTCGAATCTGCGCCTTGGGGCGTATGCGTCGTCGGGACGCACATTCAGCCGTCGACGGGCGGATTCCACCTCGCGCTGCATCACATCAAGGTCGACGCCAATGCGCCGCGCCGCCTTGCGGGTATAGAGGTCCAGCAGCGAACGGTCCCGTATCTGCGCGATCACGGGAGCCGACGCCTTCACCGCACCCATCTGGCCGGTGGTGAAGGCGGTGTCGAAGCGATTGATAGCCGTTTCGATCACGAAGTCGTACAGCGGCCTGGCATGCTCCACCAGCGCCGCCACCGCCCGGTCGCCGCGCTCTATGCGCAAATCGCAAGGGTCGAGGTTGTCGTCGGCCACCGCCACGAAGGTCTGGCTCAGAAACGCCGAATCCAGTCCGAAGGCATGCAGCGCGGCCTTCTGCCCGGCCGCATCGCCGTCAAAGGTGAACACCACGCGCGAGCTCAACGCCTGACCGGCCACTTTGCGAGGACCGATCAGCTGAATCGCGCCCAGCGAATCATCGGCGATCAGACGACGCACGATCTTGGCGTGCTCGGCGCCGAACGCGGTGCCGCACGTCGCCACGGCGGTGTCCACGCCGGCCAAGTGCATCGCCATCACATCCGTATATCCTTCGACGATCACCACCTGGCGCTTTTTGACGATCGCCGCCTTGGCCAAGTCGATGCCGTACAGCACATGCGTCTTGCGATACAGCTGCGTATCCGGCGTATTGACGTATTTGGCCGCGATCTGATCGTCCTCATACAACTTCCGTGCGCCAAAGCCCAAGGTGCGACCGGTTGAATCGCGGATCGGCCACGTCACGCGGCCCCGGAAATAGTCGTATATGCCCCGCTGCCCCTGCCTGGCCAGCCCCGCATCGAGCATCTCCTGATGGGTGAATCCCTTCGACGCCAAATACCGCACCAGATTGTCCCATCCCCGTGGAGCGTATCCGCAACCGAAACGCTCGCAGTCGGCCTGCGTGAAGTTGCGGCCGGCGAGCAGCTTCCTGGCGGCGAGCGCCTCCTTGCTCATGATCTGCGACACGAAGAACCGCTGCGCCTCCTCGGTGGCTTCCAGCAGGCGGGACCGCTTTGAGCCGGCATGCCCCCTGTCAGCGCCGGAACCGGTGTTCTCATAGTGCAGTTCGATATGGTATTTGTCGGCGAGCAGCTCCACCGCCTCGCGAAAGTCGATGTTCTCCGACTGCTCGACGAATTTGAACACGTCCCCGCCCAAGCCGCAACCGAAGCAGTGCCACACCCCAAGCGATGGACGCACGTTGAACGAACCGGTTTTCTCGTCATGGAACGGGCACAGGCCCACGAAGTTGCCGCTTCCGGAGGGTTTGAGCGCAACCGACGCCGATACGATGTCATACAGGTCCGCGGCTGCGCGCACCTTCTCCACGTCTTCCTTCTTAATCATCCCGGCCATAGGCTCCACCCTACCGTCCGTATGGGATGATCGGCCATCCCGGAGCCGGCACGCCGCTCAACTGCACAGAATCGAATGGAGCGCCAGGGCGGATCCGTCGGTCAGGGAGGCGACCTGGTCGATGGCGACGCGCAGACGCTCGCCGTCGTTGGTCGACTCGTTCCAATCCTCAAGGAACTGGGGTTCCAACGCATCCGAGGGCCGCGGCGAATCACGCATCAGCACATCCACCAGATCCTCCACAATGTTGAGCTCCTCCTGATGGAAGGGCTCGCGCTCGCGCGGAGCCATCACAAAGTAGACGGCGATGCCCTTCAGCGCCACGATCTCGTAACTCGTCTCCTCCGGAATCACGACATTGGCCGAATACCGGGTCAACGGCCCCGGACCATACGCATCCCGGGTCGCCGTTTCCACCGAATGGCAGAACCGGCCGATCAGGTCAGACGTGATGTTCTTCAACTGGGCCAGCGACTGCCGGGACCCGTTGAAATGCGTGGGGAACATGTGCATGCGCCGCAGCCGCGAGAAGGCGGCCAGCAAAGCATCCGGATCCCATACGCCGCCATACCATTCGCGGGTTTGCTCGATCACGCGGTCGATGATCCACGGATCGTTCAGCGCGATCGGGTTGAACGCGCCCGTGGCGATGGAATCCTCCACGTCATGCACCGAATAGGCGATGTCGTCGGACAGATCCATGATCTGGCATTCCATCGGCCTGACCGCCTCCGGCGCGCCGACCCTCAGCCACTGGAACACATCCTCGTCATCCGGATACACGCAGAATTTCTTGCTGCGCTCCCCCTTGGGATGCCGGTCGGCCTCGGCCAACGTCCAGGGGTACTTCACCGCCGCGTCCAGCGAAGCCCGCGTGAGATTCAGCCCCGCCGAACACCGCCCGTCCCCATGGAACACCTTCGGCTCCAGCCGTGTCAGAATGCGCAGAGTCTGCGCATTGCCCTCGAACCCTCCGATGTCCGCGGCGATGGCGGACAGGGCACGCTCGCCGTTATGCCCGAATGGCGGGTGACCGATATCGTGCGCGAGGCAGGCGCAGTCGACCACATCCGGATCACAGCCGAGCATGGCGGCGATTTGCCTGCCGATCTGTGCGACCTCAAGCGTGTGGGTGAGTCGCGTGCGCGCGAAGTCATCGGTACCTGCCACCAGAATCTGCGATTTCGCGCCCAATCTGCGCAATGCCGAAGAGTGGATCAACCGGGCGCGGTCACGTTGGAAGGCGGTACGGGCGCGGGATTTCGGAGGTTCGGGAGCCCAGCGCTCCTCATCGTGGGCGTCATAGCCCTCGTCGGCAAGCACCCGTTCACCATCTTGCGTCAGGTCACCGTCCATACCAGCCTCCTCCGCGGCGAACCGTTTCCCATCCCAGCATAGGCGGGAGCCTCTATCGTCAGGGGGCGGTTCCGAGCCGGCTCACCGCGCGACGAACGGGCCCGGCGAGGCGATCCGACTGGACGTGGCACTGGACACCGGGCCAATACAGCGATCGTCCGCCAACGGCAGAACCGATGACGGACGATCTTGTATTCGCTATGGTGCCAGACGGCTACTTCACATGCTTGATCGACATGATGAAGATAACGCCGGCCACGGCGAACAGCGCGGAGACGACGAACGCGCTCACATAGGAGCCGGAGACAATCACCAGGAAGGAGGTAAGCGCCGGGGCAAGCACCTGCCCGCAGGTGTTGGCGAGGTTGCCGAAACCGATATACTTGCCGCCGTCGCGGTTCTTCTGCGCCTCCGCGGGAATCACGTCGACATTCAGCGCGCCATCCACCGCAATATACACGCCGTAGCCAAGGCCGGCAAACGCCGCATAGGCGAGCACGCCGCCGACGGACCTGAAGAAGATCGGGCACAGCGTGCCGATGATCATAAGCACGGCAGCCACAAAAATCGGGACCTTGCGCATTTTGATCCTATCGGACAGCGGTCCGGAAATCGCCAGACCGATCAGGGACACAACGAATGTGACGCCGGACAGGGTGGCCATGGCGGTGCCAGCCTCCGTGACGTTCATGCCCACATAGTTCTCGAAAATGTACAGGGTGTACTGGGAGACCATGGTGTAGCAGGCCATCATGAGCAGACGGCCGGCGCACGCCTTGTAGAAGTCATGCGCGCCGGCGAACTTCGGGGGCAGCAGGTTCTTCAGCACGTCGACAACACGGGTGCCCTCGGCGGCGTCGTTCTTCGAGCTGGGCTCCTTCGGCATGATCAGCAGCGGAATGATGCCGGAGGCCGCGATCATCACGGCGCCGACGACAAAGCCCATGTTCTGATAGGGCTTGCCAAGGAACAGCGAGCTCAGGAACTGGCCGACCGGGGTGCCCAGGGCGGTCGCGCCCAGACCGGCGGACAAGGTGCCACGCACGTTCTTGGGGACGCGGTCGGCAAGAATCGCGAACATCGGGGTCTGAATGGCGCCCTGGCCCAGGTTGTTGAGCATGTAGGAGGCGGTCAGGCTCGGCACGTTGCCGAAGGTGCCCAGCAGATACAGGCCGATGCCGGCAACGATGGAACCGGCGAAGATCCACGGGGTGCGCTTGCCGAAACGGGAACGCGTGCGGTCGGAGAATGCGCCCCACACGTAGCCGGACAGCAGGCCGACGATGGCGGTGAGCGAGGTGATGGTGCCGAACGCCGCGGTGGCGGCTTCCTCGCTATACCCCACATCCTTCAGATGCTGCGGCATCAGGGTGTTGCCGTTGAGGACGAACGCCGCGCAATTGAGAATCGCGTAGAGGACGAACGCGATCAGATATCGCGCGGTGCGGGCCTGCGTGAACGGCTTGCCGTCCTCGGGCGACAGCGTATCCGGATCGACCGCCGCGGCCGTTGCGGTTGCATTGCTCATGATGGGTTACTTCTTTCTGAGATTGGTCTTAAAAACTTGAATGGGATGAATGGTCCGACGCGGGACGATGCGATACGGCGGTCAGCGCTCCCGAACCCAAACCTGCATCTGCCCCTCCTCGCGGTTGCACCAGGCGTAATAGGGCACAAAAACAAGATCCGTGGGAATCTCGGCGGGCTTGGCGGCATCCGACACGTACAGCGGGGTGTCGGTCTGCTTGTCGACGCGGGTTCCATGCGCGGTGAGGCGGACGACGCCGCCGAGCAGGTCGCCCTGCCAGGACTCCTCGACGGGCCGGTCGGTGTCGATCTGATCGAGCCACCAGATCGCCGTCCCGGTTGTCGCAGCCTTCCATGCAGTAGACGATCGGGCCGCGCATCAGCGCCACCTTGCCGAAATCCTCGCGGACACGGGTTGCGGCGCGCAGCACCCGCACCGGCATATCGAGCCTGAGCGCGATGTCCGTGCGGGCCGCGGAAACGTCGATGAAGACGAAACCATGCTCGACCGCAGGAGAAACCTGCCGGCCGTTGACCGACAACTTCCACGAAGCGCACCAGCCGGGAATGCGAATGGCCAAGGTGCGATCAAGGCCACGGGGATTGTCCACGGCGAAGGTCACATCCCCGTTCCACGGATACCCCTCGCCCTTCTGGCGCTGTTCCACGACCAGATCATCGCCGAATTCGGTCCGGTTGGCGATGAACTGATGGGCATAGATCACGCCCTCGTGCTCGCCTTCGCCGACCGAATACAGGTAACGGTCCACCGAGGCGATGAGACGCGTCAGGTTGGCCGGGCAGCACGCGCAGTCAAACCAGCCGGCGCGGCGCGTGAGCACATGGGCCTTGGTCGGGCAGCGACGGGAGGCGACGGGATCCGCATCCAGCGGGTTGACGTAGAAATAGCGCTTGCCGTCCAACTGGATGCCCGACAGCGCGCCGTTGTACAGCTCCCGTTCAATGACGTCTCCCATGGAGCCATCCGGCTCGATCGACATCAGGGCCTGCGCGAAGAACACCATCGACACGGAGGCGCAGGTCTCGGCATACACCAAATCGTTCGGCAGGTCATCGTCGTAGGTGAAGGCCTCGCCCACCTGTGTGGAGCCGACGCCGCCGGTGACGTACATGCGGTGTTCCACGATATTGCGCCACAGCTTGACGGCGGTGGTCTTGAGCTTGTCGTCGTCCAGCAGATGACCGACCTTCGCCATGGCGGTGGCCAGATACAGGAACCGAACGGCGTGCCCCTCTGCCTCGGTAAGGTCCAACGCGGGCTTGTCCGCGACGAAATAGGAAATCGGCATGTCGAGGTTCTTGTAGAACTGGGGGCCGCCGGCGGCATCCTGCTGATCCCAGAACTCCGGATTGGTGCCGCGCACGCGAATAAACCAGGCCGCCAGTTCCAGCCACTGGCGTTCGCCGGTGGCCTCATACAGGCGGGCCAGGGCCAGTTCGATTTCCGGATGGCCGTCCGGGCCGTGGACCTTGCCCTCCTCGTCGCCAAAATGCGAGGCGATGCAGGCCGCCGCGCGACGCGCCACATTCAGGGCGCGCTCGGATCCGGTGGCCTCGTAGTGGGCTACGGCCGCCTCGATGAAATGGCCCATGGTATACAGCTCGTGGCTCCAGCGCAGCCCACGGAAGCGCTGCGAGGCATCCACGTCGATCTCGAACTTGGTGTCGATATAGCCGTCTTGGTCCTGCGCCTCCTCAAACAGCGACACGGCCTCATCGACGCTGGCCTCAAGCCGATCGACGTCGATGTTCTCGGCCTTGAACCGCAGCGCATAGCTGGCGGACTCAAGCCACTTCGACACATCGGTGTCCTGGAACGGCTGGCCGGAGAAAGCGCCCTGCTCACGACCGGCTGCGATGCGCAGGTTGCGCAGCGAATGGCTGTACTGGGCGCCGTTCTCCCCCCAGCTGGCACCCTCGGGCACATCCACGGGCACTTCGTCGTTCAGGGCGCGCCACTGGTAGGGCAACGCGCTGTCCGCAACCATACGGCGGCGGGAATGCCAGAAATCGGAGGTGACGACCACCTTCGGGGTTATGGAGTTGCTGGTGCTGTGTGTCATATTGACCTTTCTGTCATATGCTCCGTTGCGGTCGGCAGCGGTCCGCCTCAATGCCGGACACGGGTCCCCCGACGCGCATGGCTTCACCATAAGACGGCATGACGAAGCGCAAAGGAGCTTTCCGTCACTTGGGAAACTTTCCCTTTATGATGGGAATATGCATGAACCAGTACGTCTTCAGGATGTCGCCGAAGCGGCCAACGTCTCGCTGTCCACCGCATCAAAAGTCATGAACGACACCGGTCGCATCGCGGCCGGCACCCGGCGCCTGGTACTTGAAACGGCACGGGCAATGGGATACGAGCATCATCATCGGCAACCCCAGATGCGGCAGAAAACCGGGCTGATCGGATTGGTCTCGGCGGATCTCGAAGGCAGATTCGCCCTGCCGCTGATCAATGGCGCCGAACAGACGCTGGGGGCGGCCAACCATGCCGTGCTGCTCATGAATTCGCGGGGAGACCCGCGCGTGGAGCGCCGACACATCGACCAGCTGGCGGCCCGCGGCGTGGACGGACTGATCATCCTCAACGGCGAGACCGATCCCAGACCGCCGATCCGACAAAAAACAGTGGAGGACATCCCCATCGTCTACGCGTATTCACCGTCCAGCGATCCCAGCGACTGTTCGGTGACTTGCGACAACGAAACCGCGGGATACCAGGGCATCCGGCATCTGATCGAACAGGGCCGCCGGCGCCTGGCGGTGATCGCGGGAGACGACGGCTATCTGGCCACAAGGGAGCGCCTCAACGGCATCAAACGCGCGCTGGCCGAGGAGGGGCTGCGCACAGTGGCGCCGATCCGCTTCGGCAACTGGCATGAATCCTGGGGACGCACCTGCGTCAGGATGATGTTTGACGAGGGGGCGGATTTCGACGGACTGTACGCCATGAACGACCAGATCGCCCGGGGCGCCATCGAAACGATGCTGGCCTGCGGGTTGGAGGTGCCGCGCGACGTGGCGGTCATCGGCCATGACAACTGGGCGGTGACGGCGCTGGAGTGCCCTGTACCGATCACCAGCTTCGACAACGAACTCGAGACGATCGGGCGCTATGCCGCCCGGCTGCTGCTACGAGCCGTCGCGGGACGGGAGACCCATGGCGTGACCAAAGTGGAGTGCTCCCTGCATATCCGTCGCTCCACCGTGGCGGACATCTGATCCGGCCGGCGATCCCACCGTAAAGCCACGGGATCACCGGCCCGGACAGCCGCCCCGTCAGACCACGTCAGGCTCGGCGCAGTTCGAAGGTGCGGGAGACAAAGTCGCCGTTGCCGGGAATCGTCACCTTCAGCGAGCCGGCAGCGGCATCCCACCGCGTGTTCCATGCGGCGAATTCACCGCCGGCCGGGAACACGGGGGCGACGGACACGGCATCGCCAGCCAGATGCGGCACCTGCAACTCGACTTCGCAACCACCGGCCTGACGTCCCCAGACCGTCACCAATGTACGATCGTCCGCCCGGAGACCCAACGCCACGACCTTGTCGTTCCACTGCGGAAGACCAAGCGGCCAGAACGGCACGGAGCCGCCGACAACCGGCTGGACATGGCGCTTGTACGCCTCGATGCCCTGCGTGACGACGCCCAGCTGCGCTTCGGACATGCGGTTGATATAGCCGGAGAGGAAGAACCTGCCCAGGAACGTGGTATTGATGTTGAAGGCGGTCTGTTCGTCGGTCATGTCGGCCTGCGGATACGCCCAGCTCGCCGCCTGCTCGGGCAGCATCATCATGGGCGCCGCGGCCGCGATGGTCGGATACAGCCGATAATCCTGCTGGTCCGACGTGGATTGGACCTGGAAACGGGACAGCTGCGCAAAGTCCTCGCGCATGCCTCCGGACGAGCAGTTTTCGAGAATGACATGGGGATACCGCCTGTGGATGGACTCCACCCACTGCGAATAGGCGCGGTTGTGCCCCAGCAGGCCGTCGCCGGGAGAATCGGCCTTCCAATCGGTGCCGGCGCCGGGCGACACGTTGTAATCCATCTTGAAATAGCCAATGCCGTAATCGCCCACCAACCGGTCGATGACGGAGTCGAGATGAGCGCGGGCCGCGTCGTCGCGCAGATCAAGCACGTACCGCTGCTGCTCAACCACCCGGCGTCCGTTGCGCTGGAAGAACGCGGAATCCGGCAGCTTGGCGGCCATCGGCGATTCGACGCCGATCACTTCCGGCTCCAGCCAGATGCCGGGCACCATGCCGTGGTCCTTGATCGCGTCGATGACCTCGACGATGCCCTTGCTGCCCGGGAAGCGGGTTTTGGACGGCATCCACTCGCCAACGGAGGGCCACCAGTTGCCCGAATCGTCATACCATCCGCAGTCGATGACGAAGATCTCGACGCCGGTTTTCGCCGCAGCGTCGATCAGCGGCAGCAATTTGGCCGTGGCCGGGTAGCCGTTGATGGTGTTCATGTAGTCGTTGAAGACGACGCGCGGTCGGGCATTGTCCTCGTGACGGCACCGCATGGCGCGACGATAGGCGGTGACCTCGCGGATCACGCCGTCGAAGGAATCGGACAGGCCGACCGAGGCGGGGACGGTGGTGAACGACTCGCCGGCGGCCAGCACCTTGCTCCAGGAATGGTCCACGGCCGTCGGACCGGACACCGCCGCATAGCCGTCGGACGTGTTGTCGCCGATCTCCCAACGCCAAGCGCCGTTGTGCTCAACCTGGAAGAACCACGCCAAGCCGAAATCCCTGTTCTCAAGAACCGCGGCGGTGGCATGGCGGCCGGTGGACCACGTGCCGGTGGATACGACGCGATGCTCGCCGCGCGGGTCGACCGAGGTCAGATGCTGAGACAGCTGCGGCAGCAGGTCGCGCACGGCGCGGGTCTTCCAACGGCCCTCGCCCAGCCAGTCGTAATCGCCCTCGATGAGATTCCACCCCTCAAGACGCGAGTCGGCGCTTTCAGGGGCGCCAAAGGAGAACAGCAGGCTGGTGACCGATTCAAGGGTGACCGGCTCCTTGCCGTCATTCGTGACGGTGACTTCGGAACGGACCATCGCGGCATCGTCGGGAAGCGTGAGGACGACGGCTGCCGACAGGGATTTCGAAGCCAGCCTGACGGTCAGCACATTGGCCTTGAGCGATTCGTCGCGACGGGTCTCATGACCCGCATAGCGCAGTTCCGCCCCCAGCGCGGTGTGGATCAGACGGTCGTCCGCGATCCAGTGGCCGGTGCCCGCGGCCATGATCTCGACCAGCGGCAGACGACGGCCCATGACGGCGGTCGCGGACACGGACCGGGCTTCGGCGAGCGAGGCCGCGCCCTGATCGTCGACTTCGAAACACAATGTCAGGCGGTCATTGCCCCACTGAAAAGACTGAACCATGTCGGCACTCCCTTGCACGCTGTTGTGAATTTCCTCGTGCAGGGTATCACCGCCTCGACTCCGGGATTTGCGGAACGCCACCGTTGGGAAAGTTTCGCAGCAGACGTCATAGCAGCGACGCGGGGTCGAGCAGTTTGACGTCCTCCTGCGGCAGCACCTCGAAGGCATTGAGATACAGGCGCGGAATGCGGTTGCGCAGGCAGGTGAAGATCTCATAGCTGATCGTGCCCGCCGCACGCGCCCAGTCGTCGGCGGTGGGTTCGCACACCGTCTCGCCGCGGCCCGGGCCGAACAGCACCACGGTATCGCCCTCGTGCACGCCCAGCGTCTCGGCCGAACCATGCAGGTCGAGGATGAACTGGTCCATGCACACGCGACCGGACACCCGTTCCAGCTTGGGCCCCTGCTTCGTCATGATGCGCACCGGGCCGCCGAGCTTCTCCACATGCTTGGCTCCCTGCAGGTCAAAGCCAGAAGCCGAGCGGTGGATGCCATCCGCATAGCCCAGCGGCACAATGGCGGTGGAGGTGTTCTGCGGGGTCAGATACGTGCGGCCGTACGAAATGCCGTGACCGGCCTCGACGTCCTTGACCGTGCCGAGCTGCGCCTGCAGCGTCATCGCGGGCTTGAGATGATAGCGCTGCGGCGTGCCCATGGCCGGGTCCGGCTCATAGCCATACAGCCCGATGCCCGGGCGGGTCAGCTCGTAATGGATCTTCGGACGGCTCAGCGTAGCCGCGGTGTTCGCCAGATGGCGGATCTCCGGCGCCATGCCGGCACGCTTCATGCGCTCGGTGAAGTCGTCGAACACCGCGATCTGCGAATCGGTGGACTTCACAAACTCCGGCACGTCCGGGGCGTCGGCCACGGCCAGGTGGCTCCACTGGCCCACGATGCGGATCAGCCCCAGCGACTGTTCCTCGCGCAGCGCCTTGAGCGCCCCGTCGAACGCGGCCGGCGTAAAGCCGTTGCGGCCGAACCCCGTATCGCATTTGACATGCACGCGGGCCGGCTTGCCCACCCTGCGGGCGGCTTCGGCAACCCGCGCGATGCCGGCGAGGGAACCGACCGACACGTCGATGTCCGCGGCGATGAGTTCGTCGAAGGGAACCTCAAGTCCCGAATACATCCATGTCAGGATATGGCAGCGATCCGGCCCGATGCCCGCGGCGCGCAGGGCGAGCGCCTCATGCGCCTGGGCCGTGCCGAGCCATGTCGCGCCGCCGGCGAGAGCTGCCAGCGCGGCCGGCACCAATCCATGGCCGTACGCGTCCGCCTTCACCACGCCCATCACCGCCGTGGACGAATCCCCGCCGCCGCACAGTTCCACCAGCCGGGCCATATTGTCGCGCAACGCCTTCAAATCGACGATGCACTGCGCCGGATACCGCCTGCACGCGGCTTCGTAATTCGCCTTGCCCTGTTCGCTCGAGAAATTCCACTGTGGTGCTGCATTCAAACTCATAGTCCCCTATTGTGGCCCCCACATGTGACGTGACATTCCCGGCGGCGGGCACCGACGCAACACCATCACAGATGCCGCGCGGCCCAGCGGTCATCCGCGCGGCATATACTGAGCTTCCAACAGTTCCCTCCGCCACGGCTCCATCACCGCCCTGCGGACGCCAGACGCTTTCGCGATCCGACGTGCGGGAACCGATTCTTGACTCCCGACGTTGAGGCGTGTCGGGGTCCCGGAATTCCGTCCGGTCCAGCCCCGATATCTTGTCTGAGAGAAGATTATGGACCTTTTCCGTAAGAAGTCCGTGGACCAGCTGGTAGCCGAGTCCACTCCGCTGAAACGCACCATGCACACCTTTGACCTGACCATGCTCGGCATCGGCGCCATCATCGGCACCGGCATTTTCGTGCTGACGGGCAAGGGCGCGCTCACCGCCGGCCCGGCGCTGTCGCTGTCGTTCCTGATGGCCGCCGTCTGCTGCGGATTCGCAGGCCTGTGCTATGCCGAGTTCGCCTCCATGGCGCCGGTGTCCGGCTCGGCCTATTCCTATTCGTATCTGGCCTTCGGCGAACTCATCGCCTTCATCATCGGCTGGGACCTGATTCTGGAATACGCCCTGCAGGCCGCAACCGTGTCCGCCGGATGGTCGGGCTATTTCAACAAGCTGCTGGAGGGCTTCGGCCTTCATCTGCCGGTGGAGCTCACCGCCGCCTATGGCACCACGCCGGGAGTTGCCACCTATTTCAATCTGCCCGGTTTCGTCATCGTGCTGCTGATCACCTGGGTGCTGTCGATCGGCATCAACCAGACCAAGAAAACCAACGACATCATGGTGCTCATCAAACTGGCGATCATCGTGCTGTTCATCGTGTGTACGGTCTGGTTCGTCAATCCGTCCAATTGGAAACCGTTCTCCCCCTATGGCGTCTACACCTTCCAGCCGGGTTCCACCCAGCCGTACGGCGTGCTGCCGGCGGCTTCGATCGTGTTCTTCAGCTTCATCGGCTTCGATGCGGTGTCCTCCTCCGCCGAGGAAACCGTCAACCCCAACAAGACGCTGCCGCGCGGCATTCTGCTGTCGCTCGCCGTCTCCACCGTGCTCTATGTGGCGATGACGCTGATCATGACCGGCATCGTGCCCTATCAGGAGTTCGCAAACTTCATCGACGCCCCGGTGGCCGGCGTGATCCTGGCCACCGGCATGAACTGGCTGGCCGTGATCGTCAACCTCGGCGCGCTGATCGGCATGACCACCGTGATGCTGGTACAGCTCTACGGCCAGTCCCGCATCTGCTACGCCATGAGCCGCGACGGACTGTTCCCGAAGTTCTTCGGCGAGGTGAACCCGAAATACCGCACCCCGTTCAAGGGCACCTGGTTCTTCGGACTGCTCACCGCCATCGCCGGCGGCTGCATCAACATCAATATCCTGTTCGAACTGGTGAATATCGGCACGCTGACCGCCTTCATCATCGTCTCCGCCGGCATTCTGTGGATGCGCCGCACCCAGCCGAATGCGCATCGCGGATTCAGGGCGCCGCTGGTGCCGTTCACCCCGATTTGCGCGATTGTGTTCTGCCTGGTGCTGATCGCGGGCCTCAATTGGGAGACCTGGGTGCGGTTCGCCGTCTGGTTCGCGCTCGGCCTGTGCGTGTACTTCGGCTACAGCCGCAGGCGCTCGAAGCTCGGGCGAGAATTGGCTGAATCCGCGGACTAATCCGGTTCCGCCTCAGCCAATCCGCACGTACGTTCCAAGTGCGCCGACAAGTCAGGAGCCGGGTCGCCAATCTTCACAATGATTGGCGACCCGGCCCCTGTGCCGTGAATCGGTGAACGGCCCGCAGCTACTTGTCGTGTCGCTGATAGGCGATGCGGATGATATCCGATGGCCGGTCGATGAGCTTGATGAAACCGCAGCGCGTGAAGCCGTTCGACGTGATCACATGCTGCATGGCCTTGTTGTTGGGATGTGTATCCACCTTCACATTGGAATGCCGCGACATCACCCAGTCGAACACCTCATCGGCCACGCCCTTGACCAGTCCGGACGAGGCGATGCGATGCAATGTGACGTATTCGTCGTCATCCAGCCAGGCGCCGTCGATCGTCACATAGGTGGGGTCGACGCCCGGGCAGATGGAGAACACGGCAAGAATGCGCTCGGCGCCCTGTTCCCCCTGATGGTCCACCAGCACCGTCATCCACCCGTGCTCGATGTCACGGCGAACCACATCGGGTCTGGGAAAGCCGCCCGCCCATTGCGTCGGGTTGCCGTTGGCGGCCATCAGCCTGCGCGCATGGGCGTAGATGCCCTGAATCACGTCCCAATCGGCCATGGTGGCCTTGCGGAACTCATGCGAGACGGAATCTGTCGTGGCGGACATGCTGAATGACGCTCCTCCCTGCCAATACGTTTTCATGCGTGAACAAGATACCACGGGCCATACCATGGGCCGCCCCGTCGATATGACTCAGACCACCTTGCGCTCAAAGGGGTCGGAGCTGATGCCCTTGGCGAGGATGCCCTTGCACCACTCCTTGGCGGTGAACAGGCTGTGGTCGCGATAGTTGCCGCAGCTTTCGACGGTGGTCGCGGGCACGTCGTCCCACGTGGCCTGATATGCGATGAACTCCAGCGACTCCTTCAACGCCTTCGCCACGTCTTCGGTGGAATGTTCGCCCCACGTCAGCAGATGGAAGCCGGTGCGGCAGCCGAACGGCGAGCAGTCGATGTATCCGGGGATGCGTTCGCGCAGCAGCACGGCGA
>ERZ808262.578-NODE-578-length-15735-cov-8.911607_pt1 | contig 15735 bp, 15 predicted proteins | sample MGYA00520895_ERZ808262 | MGnify/ENA primary metagenome ERZ808262 (study PRJEB31516, sample SAMN03275588) | gut metagenome | biome: mammalia-associated habitat; material: feces | host: Papio cynocephalus | place: Kenya | collected 2012-08-02 ... | reverse complement strand
ATTCCTCGTATGTTGCACCTCGCTTATACGAAAAGGAATCAGCGGAAGAAGTTGCCGACGATGACGATACTACACTCGGTGCCATATCCGACTGCTCCCTGAATGAATCGATGCTTTGCGCATAAACCATATGAGCACTGCTGAATAGGATCAGCATGAATGCTCCTTTCCTTATTCTCCTTGAGAACTTGGAGACCTCAGTTTTAATCTGAGGAATTTTGAAGTTTAAATGATTCATACCGCAAAGATCAAATGAGTTTTTCGATTTATTTCTAGCGAGTTCTGGCGAAATGAAAACACGATTTACACGCCAGATAACACTAAAATAACACACAAGTAAGCACGGAAGTTAATACGCCAGAATGTAAGTTGTAAAACATTATGAAATAAGAAAGTAAATGGCTATTTTTGTGACATGAAGTCATCGAAAGACATAACGCCTGTTTTTTTATACTTTTTTCTGCCCGAAATCGGACTAAATTTTGATTCGCCAGAAGATAAGGCTTTATGGACTGATACTGAGCGAAGTATCTGTCAGAAGAAAAATTCGGAAGACCTATTGGCGTACTTGAAAATCTCGCAAAAAAAATATTTTGAGGGTGAAACGGACCATCCTGAAGTAATAGAGGATGTCAAAGAAAAGTTTCGAAGTATCCTTTTGAACTATAACGATAATTTACAAAACACATTTAAGAAAAGAGATTGTTTTTCAAAGTATTGTGCGTTGTGTGATTGGTATAAGGAAGTAGACAAGATTTTTTCTCAGTTATCTAAATCTTCAAATTATATAATTTTTACTAATTCTATTCTTGATTCTGTTAGAGGAGAGGTCCTATTGGAAAAAAGTAGATTATATAATAATTCTTCCTATGCAGATTATATATTCGAATCAAAAATTGAGAAGATATACAAAAAAAGTCCTACCTTGCTTCCTAATAGAGCTGAGAAAAGGCTTTTTAAGTACCTTAAAAAGTATATAGGGAATGGGATTAAAGATTGCATAGGTGTTGATGCATATAAATTGTCTATATTTAGAATAATAGAAGCATATAGAGTGATCTACTCATCGATATCAGGAATTAGTATTTTACTTGGTTCTTTTGATTTTGACTTTAATCGACGTGTTTGGAATGTCGTTTTAGACTTTGAAGATCAGATATTAACAGAAGAAAAGAATCGTCTAACTTTAGGCTTGGCCGCGCGTCAGAAACGCTCTCCACGTGCAAAAAAGATAGAAAGCTATATTAAACCAGAATACGATAATAAAAAGGTTATCACTTGTCTAAAATCTTTGATAAAAGGATGTAAGGGCAAGTCCGTGGCTATTGTGATAAGTGCAGCATATAAAGCCGGTCTCACTAATACAGAAAGAATCCCTTACGCCACGCTTAGGCGTACTTTCGGAGAAATCGGCGCAGAATCTGGTTATAATTATTATTTTAATGAAGGCATTTTAAGTGATGAGGATGTTTCTATTGTAAAAGAAAAGTTACTAAGTAAATTAAGTGTAAAATAGGATATGATGAGTTTAGTTTTTAGTGTGGTCCTTTCCGCCTTTGTCGGACTAGGTTCGATTGGGAATGTGGATTGGAAAGTGAGTGATAAGACAAACGAACATACGATAGTGATAGAAGGAACTATCCCGCAGGGGTATTTTTTGCATCCTATGGGCGATAGTTATAATGCGATCACTTTTTCGGTAGAGTCAAGCCCTTCTTTTGAACTTGTGGGACAGCCTCGTGAAGAATACGAAGCGGCTGAATACAAAGGAGAAAAAGTGGCAACTGGCCGCTATATCCTTTATCAAGACATACGACTGAAAAATAAGAAGGCCGATATTCACGGCACGATATCTTATCAGACTTGTCATGGTGATGATTGCGGACCGGTTGAAGATTATGAGTTTTCGGTGAACATAAGTGGACCCCCAGTATCCGATAACATTCAGGCTTCGCAGCGGTCCTCTAAAAGTCTATGGACCTTGATATTACAAGCTATACTGTGGGGCTTTGCCATGCTACTTACTCCGTGTGTATTTCCTATGGTACCTATGACCATATCCTTTTTTCTTAAAGGGGGAGATGACCCTAAAAAAGGACGCTTTCGTGCGCTTATGTATGGCCTATTCATCGTACTACTCTATACGGTTCCGATAAGCATTATAATAGGAATTACATGGCTGTTTGGCGGAGATGCGGTCACTGCCGATATTTTTAATTGGCTTTCAACTCATTGGCTTCCGAACATTATTTTCTTTGCGGTATTTATGATATTCGCAGCTTCGTTTTTCGGAGCTTTTGAGATTGTCCTTCCATCCAAATGGGTGAATGGTGCAGATAAAAAGAGTGCTGGAAAAGGTCTTGGAGGCGTGTTTTTCTTGGCCCTTACACTAGTGCTTGTAAGTTTCTCATGTACAGGGCCAATCGTGGGCACTGTACTGATACAAAGTACAAGTGGGCAGTTTTGGATGCCAATGGTCACGATGCTCGCGTTCAGCCTCGCATTTGCACTTCCATTTACAATTTTCGCTCTTTTCCCATCACTTCTCGACAAATTGCCTCAAAGTGGCGGGTGGCTTAACAGTGTGAAGGTAGTGCTCGGTTTCATAGAAATAGCGCTTGGCCTAAAGTTCTTAAGCACAGCAGATCAGGTATATCACTGGGGGATTCTTAACCGCGAAGTTTATCTCGCAATATGGATTGTATGCTTCACTCTGCTCGGCTTCTATCTTTTAGGAAAAATCAGATTCAAAAACGACTCTCTAGTAGAATACATTTCGGTAAAGAGACTGTTCCTTGCTATAATTGATTTCGCTTTTGTGGTGTATCTTATTCCTGGTATGTGGGGAGCACCGCTTTCAGCCATTTCGGGCTATCTTCCTCCGCTTGAAAGTCAGGAGTTTGTCCTATCTCAAGCGCGCTCTACGCAGAAAATTGCGCCTGCCGTTTCGGATAATGCCAATTCTGACCTTGTTCCTCTTCCTCATAATTTGTGGGCATACGATAATCTGGAAAAGGGTCTTGAGGCTGCAAGGCAAGCAGGAAAGCCTGTATTTGTGGATATATCCGGTCATGGGTGTGTGAACTGTCGTGAAATGGAGGCCAAGGTGTGGTCTGATCCGCGTGTGCAAAAAATTCTTCGCGATGATTATATCCTTGTGGTTCTTTATATGGATGATAAAAAGCAACTACCAGAGAATCAGTGGGTAACTACAGCATCTGGGAAGGTGCTTAAGCAAGTAGGGAGGGTTAATTCTTATATCGTTAAAGAGCGTTTCGGCGTAAATGCACAACCCAATTACGTACTTTTAGATCCTTCTGGGAATATGCTTGCACCTGTTAGAGGGTATAATCTGAATGTAGATGATTATATTAATTTTTTGGAGGATGGGCTGACGAAATCGCTGAGGGTTACTATCGATGGCTCTAAGGGAAGATTGGTTGGAACTATACAGAAAGCCTCTAAAGGCAGTTCTGCTGTTGCTATCGTATGCCACGGATTAACCGGGAACAGAAATGAGCATCTGCTTCTCGCGGTGGTGGACTCTCTTTCAGCAAAAGGCATTTCGAGTGTGCGTTTTGACTTCAACGGACACGGAGAAAGCGATGGGGCATTCTCAAAGATGACTGTTGGGAGTGAATTGGCCGATTTAGCTCATATCTATGAATATGTAAAAAACCTTAAATGGGTTGATAAAAATAGAATTAGTCTAGTAGGGCATTCTCAAGGGGCATTGGTCAGTGGCTTGTTCGCGGGAGAAAAGGGCTATCCTATGGTGCATAGCATCGCTTTAATGGCACCTGCTGCTTGTATCCCCTTTATGGCTCGAGAAGGTAACTTCTTTGGCGAGAAGATGGATGTGAATAATATTCCTGATTCTCTAAGGCTATGGGGGAAGAGTTATATTGGGAGAGATTATGTTAAAGATGCTGCCGCTATAGATGTTTACGACCGTACAGCACATTATGCTGGACCAGTTTTAATAGTTCAAGGGAATAAGGATGACCCGATTATCTACAAGTATGCTGCGCTATACCCTAAGTATGTACATCAAGCAGAATATCATGAACTCAAAGGGCTAAGTCATAGTTTTGCGGAGGGTCTAAGTGCACCTGCAAAGTTAATAGCAGACTTTTTAAGTAAGTAAAGTTATATGAATCTTAAATCTCTTGCGAAAGATACTGCCATTTATGGGCTGAGCAGCATCGTGGGTAGATTTTTAAATTACCTGCTGGTCCCATTGTACACTTATAAGATAGCAGCGGAATCAGGCGGGTATGGAATAGTCACTAATCTTTATGCCTACTCAGCGCTACTGTTGTGTCTTTTGACCTTCGGAATGGAAACGACATTTTTCCGTTTCAGTGGAAAGGGGGGCCAAGATTCAAATAAGGTGTATGGAACGGCGCTGAGCTTGGTTGGTGGTGTTGTTATAGCTTTTTGGATTTGCGTTTTTACGTTTTTAAGGCCAATCAGTTCTTCTCTTGGTTATGCCTCTCATCCGGAGTATATAGCCTGCTTTGCATTGATTTCGGGAATGGATGCTATTCAAGCCATTATGTTCAGTCGCCTTAGGCAAATGCATAGGCCATTGCGATTTATGGCCTTGAAGATGACTTTTATAGTGCTGAACATCGCATTGAATCTTTTCATATTTTTGGTGATGCCGAAGTTCAGTGCGCTTGCTTCCATTTACGATAGCTTCGATGGGGGAGTGGGACTGATTTTCTTTGCCAATCTGTTTTGCACCTTTGTCGTCTCACTTCTTTTTGCTTCAGAATACAAGTTTTTCGCGCAATGGGGCGGAGGAGAATTGGCCAGGAAGATGCTTAGATATTCCTTTCCTTTGCTTTTGCTATCTCTTGTGGGAATCTTGAATCAAGTAGCAGACAAGATTCTTTTCCCATATCTTCTTCCCGGGCCAGAGGGAAAGGTTCAACTTGGCATATATGGCGCGTGTGTAAAATTGGCCATGATCATGGCTCTTATTACTCAGGCTTTCCGCTACGCTTACGAGCCTATCATTTTTGCTTCGCGTGAGTCGTCAAGAGAAGAAAATTTGAGCGTGGGCACAAAGTATTTCGTGCTGTTTTCTTTGCTGGCTTGGCTGGCAGTGATGGTCTATATGCCTTTGCTGCGCTATTTTATACAACCGGGATATTGGGAGGGACTTAAAGTAGTGCCTATAGTTATGGCAGCAGAGATCTTTATGGGAGTTTATTTTAATCTGTCTTTTTGGTACAAGCTTACGGACAAGACTTGGTGGGGCGCCTTTTTAAGTGCTGTGGGGGCAGGCGTAATGATTGCTGTCAATGTGATTTTTGTCCCGAAGATCGGCTATATGGCTTGCGCATGGGGTGGATTTGGCGGGTATCTTGTGGCTATGCTTTTAAGTTTTTTTATAGGAAGAAGGTATTACCCGATAAAATACGATTTAAATGTAATGGGATCTTTTACTCTACTTGCCGTGATTTTTTATTTAATTTACATGCAGGTGGAAAGATGGCAGTTTTCGCGGTGGATATCTCTAAGCATAGGGACGGTATTTGTAATCACATTTATATATTTTATTTATAGAGAAATAAGAAAAGAAAAATGAAAAAGTTTATGGCGGTTTTAGCACTTGGACTGGGGCTTGTCACATCTTGTGGTCAAGGTCCTAAAGGGAAAAAACAAGCAGCATCAACTCAAGCTGCTGAAGACTCTGTCGCTGCTGTTCAGCGAGAAATAAAGGTTAATGAAAAAATAGCTGCACTTCCAGCTGAGCCGGAATTTGATATAATCACAACTTTGGGTACTATTCGAGTCAAGTTATATGCTAACACTCCGAAGCACAGAGAAAATTTTGCCCGATTGGCACTTGAAGGTTACTATGATGGTGTGCTCTTTCATAGGGTGATAAATGGTTTTATGATTCAAACAGGAGATCCGCTTTCAAAGGATGAAAGTAAGATAGATTCATGGGGAACAGGTGGCCCTGGTTATACTGTTCCTGCTGAAATAGTTCCTGAAAATAAGCATCTTAAGGGGGCTCTTGCGGCGGCTCGTCGTGGGGACAGGGCCAATCCTCTTCGCGAATCGAGTGGTTCTCAGTTTTACATCGTTCAAGATGCACAGACTTGTGCTCAACTCGATGGCCAATACACCGTATTCGGGCAGACTGTATCAGGATTTGATGTTATAGATAAAATTGCATCTGTTTCGACCGATTATCGGGATCGTCCAGAGAGCCCGGTAAAGATCGTTACTATCAAATTGGCCGAATAGATAGATGCGATACATAGAGTTAAGATCCACGAATCCTCATTATAACATGGCATTTGAGGCATGGGCTATTAAAAATTTGCCTCAAGGAGAGACTTATTTTTATCTTTGGCGCAATGCACCAGCTGTAATAGTCGGGGAAAATCAGAATGTCTATGCCGAAGTTAATTTGGATTTTCTAAAATCCAATGGGATAACGCTTGCCCGAAGAACTACTGGTGGTGGAGCAGTGTATCACGATTTGAATAATCTAAATTATTCATTTATAGGAGAAGATGTGAGCGTGGAGCCTATTGTACAGGCTTTGCGCTCATTAGGAGTACAAGCGGAAATTACAGGACGGAATGACATATTTGTAGATGGCAGGAAGGTATCAGGATATGCCAAACGCCTTGAAAATGGTCGTTCACTTGTTCATGGGACATTGATGTTCGATGTGGATTTGTCTGTATTGCAGCGGGCTTTGGATACTCCGTTCAGCAAGATGAATGTGAAGGGTGTAAAGTCTGTTAAAAGTAAAGTGGCTAATCTTAAAGACTATCTTCCTCAATGTTCTAATGTAGAACAGTTTAAGAACGCTATGCTAAATTACTTCGGGACTACTCTTGAAAAGTACTATTTGAGCGAGTCGCAAATAGGGGAAATACAGAGCCTATGCGATATTAAATTTTCTGCTACCGAATGGAATTATGGAAAGCGGCCAGATGCTTTGATAACAAGGAAAGAGACTTTTTCGTGTGGCACGATAGAAGTTCGGTTTCTGCTTGATGCTGGAGTGATTTCGCAATTGGCATTTGCCGGAGATTTTTTAGGAGGAAAAAGTGCAGTGGAATTGGCCGAGAAACTAAAAGGCCTCCCTTATGAGAGGGAGGCGATATCGAATGAGTTAAAGCAGTCGCGAGTGGAAGATTACTTCGATGGCGTTTCTGCCGACCAGCTTACTTCCTTGATTATCTCCGACACGCTCGGATGAGGAAATTTACTTAATTAGATCTAGTTTAAGATAGCCATCTATAAGAGTAGATGTTTTTCAGGTCCAGGGTATCTGACTAAATATTTCTATTTATTTGTGATCCGGAAGTCTAACACTAGAAGTAATTCGTATAGTTGTGTCTGCAAGTGTATTACCCTCGTCGTTAAATTAAAATCCAATGTTATAATTTTGCGTATATAAAATCTTTATGAATTATCCGTGTAAACTCGTTTATACACGGATAATTATATTTACCTTTGCTTTCAAGATGGGACTTACTCCTGTCGAACTTTAATTATGGAAAATTTCATCAATCCCAAACAGGTCTATGCAGACCTTCGTTCCGATTTTTGCGCACATCAGTGCGCCGGCCGGGCCGTGTATTTTGCGATAGCAAAATATGGAAAGGCGAAAAGGCCGCCAGGGGTAGCTGACATGTGTCAGCGGATAAGGGGGCTGGATGCCCCCTAAAAAGTGCATTCGGACAGAAAAACATCATGATTCCCTTTCTTAATGCTGTGCTTAAAACAGATACAATAATCGATATTGATTATCGTAATATAGAAAATTGGGGATTATCTCCAGAGGATAGGAAAGTTTTTTATGATGTGTATTGCCATACTTCGGATGGTAATGATATTATCGTAGAAATGCAAAAGCGTGAACAGAAGTATTATCGAGACAGATGTATCTTCTATTCTTCATTTCCTATTCAGCGTCAGTTTCTCGATGCCAAAAGTGAATTTCTTATGCAATTCGACGACAAATCTGAAAAACCTCCTTTCATCTGGGACTATAGACTTCATCCGGTATATGTTATCTCTATTTTGGATTTCGTAATGCAGCACGAACCGTCTTGGCCACAAGATAGATTCCATAGCTATTATAGACTACAAGAAGAGACCTATCACGAGAATTACAGCTATATTCTCAATTTTATCTTTATAGAACTTCCTCGCTTCAATAAAGTAGCAGAAGATATAGGAGATGATATCGACCGCTGGATGTATCTTTTCAAGAATATGTCAAAACTGCAAAGTGTCCCGAAAAATTTCGAAAAGACATGGATGTCGGATTTGTTCGATACCGCTAAAATCGCTAACTTCGCTCCGAAAGAGAGACAAAAATACTTGGAGGACCAGAAAATGTTATATGATTATCAGAACTGTATAGACTTCGCAAGAGAAAAAGGTCTTGAAGAAGGAAAAGCAGAAATTGCTATAAACATGCTAAAAAACCATGTGCCCATTGAGCAGGTTTCCCTTTATACAGGGATGTCCGAAAGTGAAATAAACAAACTGCTTGCTCGCTAACTTCGCTCCGAAAGAGAGACAAAAATACTTGGAGGACCAGAAAATGTTATATGATTATCAGAACTGTATAGATTTCGCAAGAGAAAAAGGCATTGCAGAAGGAAAAGTGGAAGGAAAGGCGGAAATTGCTATAAACATGCTAAAAAACCATTTGCCCATTGAGCAGGTTTCCCTTTATACAGGGATGTCCGAAAGCGAAATAAACAAACTGCTTGCTCGCTAACTTCGCTCCGAAAGAGAGACTCAAATAACACACAAAAGACGTGAGCGACACTTTCACATCCACAACCCTTCTATTGCAAATTTTGTTGAATAATATCCACCCAACTCACTTCCTTGATTATCTCCGACACGCTCGGGTGAGGAAAGATGGTCTCTCGCAGATCTTCAAGGGTCACTTCGTTTTCTATGGCAAGGCAGCATGTGCTGATTATCTCACTTGCCGGACCGCCTAAAATCTGAATACCGAGGACCTTTTGCGACTCATTCTCATAAATAATTTTGCAGAGCCCATTCTCTCTTTCTGTTTCCGCCACGAATCGGCCAGAATAGGTAAGTGGAAGAGCGCGCACTTCGTAATCAATATTTTGTGCCCTGGCTGCTTTTTCTGTGAGTCCTACACAGGCCAATTCAGGCTTCGTATAGACAACACTTGGCACGGCGCTGTAACTCATTTTGTCTGCAACTCCAAGTATATTATTCACGGCTACTTCTGCCTCTCTACTGGCAACGTGAGCTAACATATATTTGCCTGTAACATCTCCTGCTGCATATACGCCATCTACATCGGTGCGCATGAAAGAATCGGCGGCAATTTGACCGCGTTCGTCTGTTTTTAGCCCAATCGTTTCTAGCCCAAGCCCTGTTACATTCGGCTTTCTGCCAATGCAAAGCAGAATCAAGTCTGCTTCAAGAGCCTCGGTTTTTCCTCTTTCATCACCATTTAGGAAGAATTTCACTCCCTTTGCTTCATAAACTTTTCTTAATGACGCTGCAATGTCGGTATCAAAAGAGCCAAGTATTTCATTCTGCATTTCGAATATGCTCACTTGGCTTCCAAGTGCATTAAATAGACTCGCAAACTCCATCCCTATAACCCCGCCCCCGATGATGGCTATTTTGTCTGGTAAGCCGGTTAATTTCAAAGCTTCTTTGCTTGTGATGACTTTGTCGCTTGCACTTTCGAGCCAATCAATTTTCGGCCTAAAGGTATGACTTCCAGTGCATAATAGAACATTCTCTGCGTAATATTCTTCTCCTTCGCAGACAATTTTAAAATCGCCCTTTTCTCCGCCATCAAAAATAGCGGTTCCTTTAATCACAGTAACGCCTAGACCTCGCATGGATGCTTTTATAGCACCTACAAGTTTTTTAACCACTTTTTCTTTCCTTGCCAAGATTTTTTCGTAATCGAAACCCGGATCCAAAGCCTTAACTCCGAATTTGTCTGCATTCTTGATGCTTTCATATAGTTTTGCACTATATAGCAATGTTTTGGTCGGGATGCATCCTTCATTAAGGCATACTCCCCCCAGCTCATTTTTTTCGAAAAGAATGACGGATTCCCCTTTGGCGGCCAATCTTTGTGCGGCTACATATCCGGCAGGCCCACCACCGATTATTGCAAGTTTAAACATTATCTTTAAAATTTTCTGTGTTTATGGCACGGCTATTGTAATAAAGAAAGACGAATAGTTTTTTCATAGGTTAAATTTTAGGTTAGAAGGAAAGGGCAGCGTCGTGAAGATGCCGCCCTTTTTGATTCTACCTATTCTTGAGGAGTTGCGGGCTTGTTTCTAAAGTTGAAATCTTTGAGCCTAAGCATGTCAAAGCCCCAAGTATGTACTCTATCGGAGAATTTCTTGAAATCTTTGTTTCCCAATTCACTCCATTGAACCTCACTCAAAGAGAATAGGCGAGGCATAATCATATATTCAAGTTGTTCATTTGTAGGAATATATTCTGTCCATACATTGGCCTGAGCTCCAAGTATATGTGATGCTGCTTCTTTAGAAAGCCCCTCGGTCGGATTGAAGGAATAGACTTTCTCGAAGGTTAGATCACCCCAAAAGGCACAAATAGGTTCGTCACTTTCTTGTCTTCTCGGGTCTTGACAATAATCAAAATAGCAGTATGTAGTAGGAGTCATTATAACATCAAATCCTCTGTTAGAAGCTTCGATTCCGCCTTTTGTCCCTCTCCATGACATGACTGTAGCACCTTCGCCAAGATCACCTTCCAGAATTTCATCCCATCCGATAAGCTTTTTGCCCTTAGTGGCAAGGAAAGCCTGCATACGGGATGTAACATAACTTTGGAGCCGTTGCTCTGCTGTAGCATGCTCGTCACTAACAAGTCCTAACTCGTGTATTTTATTCTGACAATTAGGACATTTTTTCCAATTATCCTTAGGACACTCATCTCCACCTATATGGAAGTATTCTCCTGGGAAGATTTCACAAAGTTCTCCTATTACTGTTTCCAAGAATTTGTATGTTTCTTCTTTACCTGCACATAGAACGTCTGGAGATACACCCCATCTGTACCATACTTCATAAGGTCCTCCGAAGCATCCGAGTTCAGGGTAAGATGCAAGGGCAGCAACCATATGACCAGGAAGATCCACTTCTGGAACTATGGCAATGCCTAATTTGTCAGCATATTTTACCACATCTCTCATCTCGTCCTGTGTGTAGAATCCACCATAGCGGATATTGTCAGAAGGCCCATCATAGTAACCTACCATGGTGCCGCTTCTATATGCTCCGATTTCTGTTAATTTAGGGTAGCTTTTGATTTCGGCGCGCCATCCTTGGTCTTCAGTTAAATGCCAATGGAAACGGTTTAACTTGAGCGTGGCCATTACATCAAGAACTTTCTTTATTTCATCTGTGCTGAAAAAGTGTCTTCCGCAGTCAAGATGCATTCCTCGATAAGCGAAGCGTGGTTTGTCTTTGATTTCACAGCAAGGCAATTCCCAATTTTTGTCTTCCGCAGCGGCGCTTCCGTATATTTCTACTGGAAGCATCTGTTTTAGCGTCTGTATTGCGTATAAGAAGCCATTGTCCGATGAGGCTCTAACAACGACAGCTTTTTTAGTGACATTAATAGTGTAAGCCTCATCTTTAAGTGTAGGATCTACGCAGAAGACCATACCTTTTGCAGCACCATCGCGAACAGTAAGAGAAAGTCCGTTAGGTTTGGAAATAGGGTAGATTTCTCCGGCGCATAGTGTGAGCTGGCTGGAGAATTCGGCAACAGCCTGAAGAGCTTTGTCCCCCATCTGGGCATCGCAGCTTATAGGTGTACCTTTTAGTTTAAATGTTCCCTTATCCTCTCTAACGCTAAGAGGCGCTGGGATAATGTTGATTAGGCTGGCAAGCAGCACGGAAATAAGTGTTAATTTCATAATATAATATGTGTTTTAATATGCTATTAGTCCTATGGCGCCGGCAGCGATTATAACTGTGATAGGATTGGCCTTAAAAAAATAAGTAGCTACAAATGAAGCCCCGAAGAGTGCCCAGCTTTTCCAATCAGGAAAATTCTCAGTTATAATTTCTATATCAGGAATTAACCCGTTCCAACCCACTCTGAAAGTTAGTATTATGCAGGCGGCGAGGATAAGACCGGCTACGGCAGGTTTCAGTATTGACATAACTCCGATAAAACGTGGATCGTTTTGAAACTTGTCGAAGAGTTTCATCAAGAGGAAGAAGATTAGAAAAGAGGGAAGTACTATTGCGAATGTTGCAATAGCGCTGCCAAATATCCCGATCAGGTTACTGAACCCGGCATCGTGCATAACTTGGAATCCTACGTATGTGGCGCAGTTTATGCCAATTGGCCCCGGTGTGGTTTGTGATATGGCAGTGATATCTGTAAAGGCAGTTTCAGTAATCCATCCGTGGACTCCGACGACTTGATTTTGAATGAGGGAAATCATCGCGCCGCCACCGCCGAAGTTGAATAATCCTATGATAAAGAAGGTGTAGAATAGTTCCAGAAAAAGGGTCAGCATCTTTTATTATGGCGCTCCTTTATCACCTCAAATATTATAGCTAAACTAATCAGGCAGATTAGTATCCATATAGCCGAGACTTTTAAAAAGGCTACAAGAAATGCTGTGACAAATGTCAGTAGCCATGCCCACCATGTTTTGTTACCTTTTTTTGCCATATTGACGGCGGGGACTAAAATCAAGGCAACAGCTACTGGACGGATACCTTGAAAGATGCGTTGGATAATGGTATTTTCCTTAAACGAAGTGAAAACCATAGCTATGGCTAAGATTATCACAAAAGATGGGAGAACGGCGCCTAATGTGGCTGCAAGACTGCCCTTAATGCCTCGAATTTTATATCCAGAAAAGATGGCCATATTAACGGCAAGAAGACCGGGTGCACTTTGCGCTAGGACTATTACATCATCGATTTCTTCTGGCTTGACCCAACCTCTTTTTTGAAGTTCATCTTCTATTATGGGTATCATGGCATAACCACCGCCTATGGTGAAGGTGCCGATTTTTGCGAATACGCCGAATATTTGCCATAACGAAGCCATGCATTACAAAATTACAAAAAAGGATGCATTTCACCATTCTTTTAGGAAGATATTACTCATTTATCACCACTCCCATAGGGGCTTTCCAGATGGCATCTTTTTGTGGAATTAAACGCTCCGCGATATCTTCAAACGCTACATTGCTGTTCTTTAATTTACTTAACACATTCTTCACTTTAGCAGTAGCGTATTTATAAACAGTATGTTCAAGAATGAAAATATCACTCCCATCCCATGTATTGAGATCTAACGGATCTCCTTTATACCCGGGAACAGAAGGACCTCCCTTATATGTCGGTGGAATTATAACTTCTTCACAAAGCGATGGTTTTACAGCACCACATCTCCCAGTAATGGTAAACCCATTAAATCCCTTTATCAATTCTCCTTCTTGAGTATACACTTCGACAGGATATGTCTTCCACCCTGTTATGTTGTTTTTTATAAATATATCCACCACCTCATCGGATACGGCAAAATTTCGCCCACCATGGTCTGTCTTCATGAAATGAGTAAGCAAAAACAACTTTCTGTTTTCATCATTTTTATCATAGTAATATCTGCATCCTCCCGCTTCCTTATATACGATGGGAAAAGTGTAATTATCATATTTCCCCAATAATAATTCCTCGTCTCGCTCATTTACTTTAAACTCATGTTCACCTTTGAATATCCAATATCTATTAGGTAGATATAGCCTATAAACTTCATTACTCTTCATAGCCTCAATTATTCTTCTATTCTAATGTCACTATTTAATTCCCAATATGGCTTTCCCTTAAACATTATTTCTGTAAATTCGGCAATATCCTCAAAACAGATATTTGTCAATTTATTTTTTTTTATAATATTCTTAACTTTTTTAGATACAAATTGGAATGTTGTTCCTTGTAAAAGAAAAATATCCGAACCATCCCAATAATCAAGATTCAGCGGATGACCCTTATAAGTATTATATGGTCCTCCAGGATATTGTTTTACATAAGGTTCTGCAAGAGATGGCTTTAACGCTAAGCAACGTCCCGTTATGGTAAATCCATAATACCCTCCTATATAGTTTTCATTCCTATCATATACCTCAACAGGATAGGTCTTCCACCCTGTTATGTTGTTTGACGACAATACATCTACTACTTTTTCGCTGACCGCATAAATTAAACCGCCATATCCTGTATTCAAAAAATCAGTTTTTTTATTATTTTTTATATATTCACTATCTTTTGATAAAAAAATAACAGGAAATTTATAATTCTCGTATTCTCCATGTAACAAATCACTATCACATTGTGATTCGTAAAATACTGGAGTAGCGAATAACTGACTCAAAGAACCCCTTAAATACAACGAAAAAAAACGATTTGCTTCAACCATAATTAATATTTTGTTTCAAAATGATACGTTTTGGATAAAAATCTTCCATACTCGAGAAGATCTTCCCGTTCTCTCCCGTTATTATAAAATCTCCCTGCTTTCCTAATATGGAAAAATGAAAAACATCTGGTGCGGTTTCATAATTGGCATAATCTCCGATTGAAGTTTTTATCCATTGTCCGCCATTATAAAAATATGTGGGTCTACTACCATACAGATGCGCCCCTACGGCTTTATCTAACCTGATACTTCCTCCAGAAAATAATCCAGACCCAATGCTCACTATATCTGTCGTAGGTTCTTTCCCTGTATTTTTAAAATAATAATATCCACTACAATCATCCCCACTTATACTCTCCGATGCGTGATGCTCATCTGGCACACCCCGAACCTCCCTTGTAATTGCACCTCCAACATTCAAATACCACCCATATCCCATAGTCCCACTTCCCTGCATTGGTCGAAATCCATCAAAATGATATCCGAGACTAATAGGAATCTCAAAATCAATATCCTTATATATATAAACTGGAAGATTATATGAAAAAGCACCTGTGTACATCGATGAATGCACTGCTCCGTATTTGGTCATCGCAAATGACTCCGGCGAACTCACTTCACAAAAAGACTGCTGCAATGAACCTGCACTAACTTGAGAAAATAATGGAATACACTGAATTATAACAAGTATTGCCAGAAAATATTTTTTTATATCCCTGTGGTTTTAGTGTTACTATCTACAAATATAAACAAAATTAGTGTCTTGTTAGACTATATAATAAGGTTATTTCTAATGTGGAGTAGTTGACTTTGATCTTGAATTTTTTCTAAGTTGTTTTTTTGAAATTCAAATGACTCACATCAAGTTTTCTAAATTTTACAATAAGGGTATGAAATGCGGTATTGCTGTAGGGGGAGCTACAATGTACATATATTCAAATACATACGAAAGACCGAGTATTTTTGCCGAATCCCTTAGAAGAAAAATGAAAGAAAAAATTAAAATTTTTATCAGAAATGTTTGCAGATTAAAAATAATTATCTACCTTTGCAATCCCTTTCGCGCTGAGCGAAAAAGTTCTTTGAAAATATTGGAAAGATAAGTACAAGCAAGTACCGAGAGAATTCAAGAAAATTTAATCGAGAGCGTTAATTTCTAAGAGAGATTAGAGCGTCAGGAGCAAGCTAGAGAAATAGAATATACAAAGAAGAGTTTGATCCTGGCTCAGGATGAACGCTAGCGGCAGGCTT
>ERZ808262.577-NODE-577-length-15742-cov-3.040288_pt1 | contig 15742 bp, 13 predicted proteins | sample MGYA00520895_ERZ808262 | MGnify/ENA primary metagenome ERZ808262 (study PRJEB31516, sample SAMN03275588) | gut metagenome | biome: mammalia-associated habitat; material: feces | host: Papio cynocephalus | place: Kenya | collected 2012-08-02 ... | reverse complement strand
AGCTGTCCAGCGGCGCAAACTCCTCGATGCGCACGCCCATCACATCGCCGATCGCCCCCGGGTAGCCGCCCAGGTAGACATGGTCCCGCTCATCGGCAAGACCGGTGTAGTAGGTGGCGAAAAGCTTGCCGCCGTTCGCAACGTATTCGCGTACGCGCCGGGCGGTCGCCCCGTCAATGATGTATAGGCTCGGCAGCACCACGGCGTCGTACTCGTCCCACGGGCCGGCCACCGGCACCACATCGGCGGTGATGCCCTGATCGGCCAGCGCGCGGAACCAGTCAAGCGGCTCGGTGACATGATGCACGTCCTGCGTGGGAGTGGCGGTGTGTTCGGTGGCCCACTGCGATTCGTAGTCGAACACCACGGCCACCTTGGATTTCACCAGTGAGGTGTCGAGCAGTCCCTCATCGGCCAGCCGGTTGAGGTCGGCCCCCAGTTCGCATACGTCGCGGAAGACCTGGCTGTTCTCCCCCGCATGCGGAACCATCGCCGAATGCCATTTCTCGGCGCCGGCTTTGGACTGCCGCCATTGGAAGAAGCAGATCGCGTTCGCTCCCATCGCCAGATGCGCCAGCCCGTCGCGCACCAGCTGCCCTGGCTCCTTGCGCATGTTGATCGGGCGCCAGTTCACCGCGGAGGTGGAATTCTCCATAAGGAACCACGGGTGCTTGCGCGCGATGCCATCCGTCAGGGAAGCCGCATAGGCCAGCTCGTCGAAATGCGATTCGCCGGGGGTGAAGTAGTGGTCGTTGGAGACGAAGTCGACCTGTGCGCCCCACTTGTCGTAATCCAGTACCGTGCCGTTCGCGGACACCATGAAGTTGGTGGTCACCGGCTTGCCCGGGGTGATCTCGAGCAGGGCGTCACGCTCGGCCTGGTAGAACTCGAGCAGCGCGTCGGAACTGAACCGTTTGAAGTCCAGCAGCTTGCCGGGGTTCATGAAGTTGCCGTCGCCGATGAAGCGCGGCGGGATGATCTCGCCGAAATCGTTCATGTGCTGCGCCCAGAAGGCCGTGCCCCACGCTTCGTTCACCGCGTCGATGGTCTTGTAGCGCCTCTTGCACCATTCCTGGAAGGCCCGCATGGCGTCGTCGGAATAGTCGAAGCGATTATGACAGCCGTATTCGTTGCCAACATGCCAGGCGACCACATACGGGTTGTCCTTGTAGTGCTCGGCCATGGCGCGGCACAGCTTGAGCGCGTATTCGCGGAAGATCGGGCTTGTCGGACGCCAGTGCTGACGCGCTCCCGGCCAGCAGGCGTCTCCGCGGTAGTCCCTCCACAGCACCTCGGGATGCGCCTGGGTCAGCCAGAGCGGCGGGCTGGCGGTGGCGGAGGCGAGATCGACGGCGATGCCCGCCTCGCCCAGCTTGGCGATGATGCGATCCAGCCAGTCGAAGTCGAACACGCCTTCGGACGGTTCGATTTTCGCCCATGAGAAGATGGCGACGGAGACCAGATTGACGCCGGCCCGCCGCATCAGGCGAATGTCATCGTCCCATACTTCCTCCGGCCATTGGTCGGGGTTGTAGTCGCCGCCATACCAGATGCGTTCGCTCTGTCCTTTCAGGGGCTGCGGCCAATTGAACGTCCTATGTTGTATGCCCATGGAGACCTCCATGTCTCGCGGCAAAACGCCCGCGTCGTGAATGTTTACGTTATCATTGTAACCAACACCTCATACGCGACACCCCCGGAAAGGATATCGGCATATGTCCCACCGCCACCGCAACGCCGCCTCCCTGCACGATGTGGCACGCGTGGCCGGCGTGTCCGCGCAAACCGTCTCGCGCGTCGCCAACGGCAGCGATCTGGTGAGGCCGGACACCGCCGCACGAGTGCGGCAGGCCATGGAACTGACGGGATATCGACCCAATTTCGCCGCGCGTGCCCTGAAGCGCGGCAGCTTCCACGACATCGGCGTCATCCTGTTCAACATCACCCAAACCGGCAACATGCTGCTGCTCCACGGCATCAGCGCGGCCGCGGCCCGTCAGGGATACGCCATCACCTTGATCACGCTGGACGACGCCGACGCGCGACACCCCATGACTACGCTGGACGCCGCCATATCGCGCATAGCCGCCCTGCCCGTCGACGGCGCGATCATCGCCCTTGAAAACGCACCGGACGATATCGCGAGTTTCGCCCCACCCGAGGATCTGCCAACCGTGCTGATCACCGACGGGCCGCTCCCCCATTGCGCCACCGTCGACGTGGATCAGACCGACTGCTCACGGCAGGCGGTCACCCGACTGTTGAACGCCGGCCACCGTACCGTGCACCACATCACCGGCCCCTCCCGGTCACGCGCCTCACAGGCCCGCGAGCAGGCGTGGGCAGACACGCTGCGCGATCACGGCGTCACGCCGCCGGAGCCTCTTCGCGGGGACTGGAGTGCCGACAGCGGCTACGACGCAGGGCTGCGCCTTGCCGAGGACGGGACCTGCACCGCGGTCTACGCCTCAAACGACCAGATGGCCTACGGCTGCATCCAGGCCCTGCGGCATTGCGGCAAACGCGTTCCCGAGGATGTCAGCGTCATCGGCGTCGACGACTCGCTGGGCGGATATGTGCCGCGGCTGGACCTGACCACCATGCACATTCCCTTCGGGACCATCGGACGGGCGGCGTTCGACATGGTGATGAGCGCCTGCGAGGGCGAGTCTCTCCCGGTCAACGTCAGGTCGACGATTCCCCCGCATCTGGTCGAGCGGAACTCGGTAAGCGACTTCCCGTCATTCCCCGGCCCGGCGAAGTAGCAGACGCGTGACGTTGCAGGCGGTGGACTCGAGATGGGAGGCCGCCTGATCCATCGCGTCATGGAGCGTGGCGACACCGGGCAAAATGCCGAATATCGCGTCGATGCCAAGGCCGTACAGCTGGTCGACGCCATCGCCGACACCGCCAGCCAACGCCACCACCACGCAATTCGGCGACGCCGATTTCACCGCACGAGCCACCCCGACCGGCGTCTTGCCGAACCTCGTCTGGCCGTCGATGCGCCCCTCGCCGGTGAGGCACAAATCCGCCCCACGAGCCAGCGCCGCCAATCCGGTCGCCTCAACCACCACATCAACACCTGATTGCATGACCGCATCGGTGAATGCCAGGAATCCGGCGCCCAGACCCCCCGCGGCACCTGCGCCGGGCAGCGTTTCGACGTCGTGCCCCAGTTGCCGGCGAATCACCGCCGCGTAATGAGCCAGCGCCGCGTCCAACTGAGCCGCCACCGCCGGGGACGCGCCCTTCTGCGCGCCGAATACCAGCGAGGCGCCGCGCGGACCGGTGAGCGGATTGGTCACGTCCGAAGCCAACCGAATGCGCACGCCGGCAAGACGGGCATCCATGCCGGAGACGTCCACCTTCGCCAATCGAGCCAGGGCCCCGCCGCCGAACGGCAACGACTCACCATGATCGTCCAGGAACCGCACGCCAAGCGCCTGGGCCATACCAGCACCACCATCATTCGTGGCCGAACCGCCCAGTCCGACGATCAGGTCGGTCACGCCGCGGTCCAACGCATCCCGGATCAGCTCGCCGGTGCCATAGGTGGTGGCGGTCAGCGGGCTGCACGTCGCGTCATCCACATATTGCAGGCCGCTGGCGGCGGCCATCTCAATCACCGCGGTACGCCCGTCACCCAATATGCCGTATTCGGCGCATGCGGAACGGCCCAGCGGATCGGTAACCCGCGCGGAGGCAAGGCGCCCGCCCGTCGCATCCACCATCGAGCGCACCGTGCCCTCGCCGCCATCCGCCATGGGCACGGTCACGCATTGCGCGTCCGGACAGGCGCGAAGCACGCCGGCCTCCATGGCTCGAGCGGCTTCAAGTGCCGTGAGCGATCCTTTGAAGGAATCGGGGGCAATGACGATTTTCATATGCAACACTCCAATGGCGACGCATGATTCAGGTCGTGATCCACGTCATCGGGGCCAGGCGCGACACATCCCAACGGTATGCGGGAGCGAAAACTGCGCGCCGCGCCGGTGACGGGATCGATGAAGGACAGGGTGCGCGCCACCAGCTGCAACGGTTGCGAATAATCGTCCCACGCACGCAGGGGACGCAGCACGGGATAAAAAACGTCGCCGGCGATCGGCAATCCCAATGAATTCATATGAACGCGCAGCTGATGCGTTTTGCCGGTACGCGGACGCAAGGTGTATTTGGCGAGGCCACGGCCTTCTAAAGCGCCTCCTGCCAGCCCATCGCGTTCAATCAGCGTTTCGGCGTTCACGACACCGGGCTCTTCAAACGCCTGCAGCACGCCCCGGTTCTTCACGATTCTCGACCGCCTCAGCAGCGGAAACGGCCGAGGCGCCTCAAGCCATTCGACCGTGCCGAATCGAGGTCGTCGCACCGGCGCAAGCGGTGCGAGACATTCATAGGTCTTCATCGCCCGCCGCTCCTGAAACAGCATCTGATAGGCGCCCCGGCAAGCAGGGTCGCGCACGAACACCAGCACGCCGGCGGTCAGGCGGTCCAGCCTGTGGGCGGGGACGATCGCCTCCTCGCCATATTGCTCGCGCAGCCGGATCAGCGCCGTCTGCCGATACCACATGCCACGCGGCATGGTGGCCAGAAAATGCGGCTTGTCGACCACAATGATCCGCTCGTCCTCATACAGCACCGTCATTCCAAACGGAATGGACGGCTCCTCGGTCACCCAACGATGGGGGCGAGCGGCTCGCTGGGACCTCTGCCGGTCACTCATCGCCTATTCGACGGTGACGGACTTGGCGAGGTTGCGAGGCTTGTCCACGTCATAGCCTTTGAGCTTGGCCATGTCCATGGCGAACAATTGCAACGGCACCACATCCACCAGCGGGCTCATCAGCGTCGGGCACTGCGGGCGCCAGAACACCACATCCGCATAGCGTTCCACATCCGGATCGCCCTTCTCGGCCACGGCGATGATGAATGCGCCACGGGCCTTCACCTCTTCGATGCCGGAGATCACCTTGGCATGCAGCACATTGCGCCCACGCTGCGGCGGCACGATGAACACCACCGGCTCCCCCTCGTCCACCAGCGCGATCGGACCGTGTTTCAGCTCGCCGGCCGCGAACCCCTCGGTAAAGGTGTAGGCGATCTCCTTGAGCTTCAACGCGCCTTCCAAAGCCACCGGATAGCCGACATGGCGACCCAGGAACAGGAAGGAACGTGCGTCCAGCATGCGTTCGGCCGCCTGCTGGATGGCGGATGACTGGGTGTCGATCACCCACTGGATCTTGCGGGGCATCTCCTTGAGCGAATCCAGCACCTGATGGATCTCGTCGCGGAACATCGCGCCCTTGATCTGCGCCAGATACAGGCCCAGCAGATACACGGCGGTGATTTGCGCGACGAACGCCTTGGTGGAGGCGACGGCCACTTCCGGACCGGCATGGGTGTAGAGCACGGCATCGGATTCCCGCGGAATCGACGCGCCCTGCGTATTGCAGATGGCCAGCACCTTGGAACCCTGCTCACGGGCGTGGCGAAGCGCCATCAGGGTATCCATGGTTTCACCGGACTGGGAAATCGCCACCACCAGTGTACGCGGGGTGAGGATCGGATCCCGGTAGCGGAACTCGTGCGCGAGTTCCACCTCCACGGGGATGCGCACCCAGTGCTCGATCGCGTATTTGGCCACCTGTCCCGCGTAGCTGGCCGTGCCGCAGGCGATTACGATGATCTTGTCGATCGCCTTGAAATCATGCTCGTCGATATGCACTTCGTCGAGGTCCAGATCGCCGTTGGCGTCAAGGCGCCCCAGCAGCGTACGCTGCACGGCGGCCGGATCCTCGTGGATCTCCTTGTCCATAAAGGAATCCCAACCGCCCTTCTCGGCGGCGGACGCATCCCAATCCACGGTGTAGGTGTGGGGATGCTCAACCACATTGCCGTTGAAGTCGGTGACAACCACCCGGTCGGCGGACACGCAGACAACCTGGTCCTGATCGATTTCCATGGCGCGCTTGGTGTAGGCGACAAAGGCCGCGACATCGGAACCGAGGAAATTCTCCCCGTCTCCAAGCCCGACCACCAACGGCGAGTCATGGCGCGCGCCGACCACGATATCCGGCTGCCTGCAGTCGGTGGCGAGAATGGTGAACGCGCCGTCAAGCATGCGCGCCAGACGGCGCATGGCTTTGAACAGATCCGGATGCCCCTCGTCCTCGATGATCTTGTCGACGATTTTGCCCAGCAATTTGGCGGCCACTTCGGTGTCGGTGCTGGATGAGAAGCGGTACCCCTCGGCCTGCAGATCAAGGCGAAGCTGCGAGGCGTTCTCGATGATGCCGTTATGGATAATCGCCACCTTGCCGTCACGGCTGGTATGCGGATGGGCATTCACATCACTCGGCACGCCGTTGGTGGCCCAGCGGGTATGGCCGATGCCCACGGTGGCGGCCGGCATCGGATCACGTTCGATGCTCTCGACGAGGTTGCTGAGGCGTCCCGCCTTCTTGCGCACCTCGACATGATCCATATCAGGCGAGGACAACGCGACGCCGGCCGAGTCATAGCCACGGTATTCGAGCCGCTTCAAGCCCTGGAGGCACACCTCAAGCGGCTTGCCGCACGCGGTTTGTATCGATCCTGCATATCCTACGATTCCACACATGTCCCCTACCATAACAAACAAAAGGCACGGAAACTCGCACGCATTGCCTCCGGCGCAAAATCCCCGCGTCTCGCGTCCAGCTTGCCGCGCCGCCTCGCCCGACACGGCCGCGGCCTACAGCACATGCTGCAGGAAATCCCTGAAACGAGGCTCCTTCGGGTTGGCGATGATCTCGGGCCCGCCCTTCTCGACCACCACGCCGCCGTCCATGAACACCACCTGGTCGGCGACTTCGCGGGCGAAGCCGATCTCATGCGTCACGCAGATCATGGTCATGCCGGCATCCGCCAACGAGCGCATCACGTTGAGCACCTCGCCCACAAGTTCCGGATCAAGCGCCGAGGTCGGTTCATCGAACAGCATGATCTCAGGCTTCATGGCCAGGGCCCGGGCGATGGCCACACGTTGCTGCTGGCCACCGGACAATTGGGCGGGATAGTAGTCGAACCGGTCGGCGAGCCCGACGCGCGTCAGCTCCTGCACGGCCAGTTCATGCGCCTCGTGCTTGCTCATATGCTTCACATGCACCGGCGCCTCCATCACGTTCTCGATGGCCGTCATATGCGGAAAGAGGTTGAACCGCTGGAACACCATGCCGAGCTTTGCGCGCTGCGCGGCCACCTCCTTGTCGTTAAGCGTCTGCAGCACTTTTTTGCCGCCGCGCGTCACGTATTTGTAGCCGATGAGCTCGCCGTCCACCTCGATCGAACCGCCGGTCAGGGTTTCCAGCTGATTGATGAGGCGCAGCAGGGTCGATTTGCCGGAACCGGACGGTCCCAGGATCACGGTTACCGTGCCGGGCATCACCGTCAGATCGACGCCTTTGAGCACATGCAGCGATCCGAAGGCCTTATGCACGCCGGTCGCCTTGACGGCCGGAACGGTCTCGTTCGCGCGAACGTCGTCGCCGTTGGATTCAGTCATGGGTCAGTCTCCTTCAGGCATTCAGCCCGGTGAATGCGGCTTGGTTGATTTTGCTCACATCGTCTTTTGGCTCGCCGTCCGATTTGCCCGGCCACGCCGGCTCATACGGCGGCTGCTTGCCCTTGACCCCCACGGGACGGGCGTTGAAGCCCTTGCCGAAGTGCTTCTCGAGCTGTGACTGCAGGACCATCATGATCGAGGTGATGAGCAGATACCAGATGCAGGCCACGATCAGCAGCGGAATCGGCTTGTAGGTGCGGTTGGCGATGGCATTGGTCATATACTGCAGATCAAGCGTGAACGGCACGGCCAGCACCAGCGAGGTGCTTTTGAGCATGCCGATGGTTTCATTACCGGTCGGCGGAATGATGATGCGCATGGCCTGGGGCAGGATGATGCGCCGCATGATCAGCACACGGCTCATGCCCAGCGCCTTGGCCGCCTCGCTCTGACCGGCGTCAACCGCCTCGAGTCCGGCGCGCACGATCTCGGACAGATATGCGGCCTCATTGAGCGCCAGACCGATCCAGGCGGCGTTGAACGCTGTGACGCCCACCGCCGAGTCAATGGACCAGAAGGACACGTCGGTGAAGGGGATGCCCAGCGAAATCTTCGGGATCAGCACGGAGAACAGGCCCCAGAACACCAGCTGGGTGTACACTGGCGTGCCGCGGAAGAACCAGATGAAAAACCAACTCACGCCGCGAAGCACCGGGTTGATGGACTTGCGCATCACCGCGAGTATCACCGACAGGACAATCGCCACGATCATGGAGATCACGGTCAGCAGCAGCGTATACCCCACGCCTTCCAGCACGCTCTCATTGAACAGGTATTTCCAGACGGTCGGCCAGTCGAGCCGCTCGTTGGTGACCATCCCCTGCACCAGCATCGCAGCGAGCAGCGCCACGATGACGGCCGCCACAACGGGGCCGGTGCGCCTCACCGGCAGCGCCTTGATACGATTCGGGATGTCGAGTCCCCGACCATCCACTTCCTTCTTCGCCATTATCGGCTCCTCTTGCTTGTCGATCGGACGCCCCTCATCCGGAACGACCCCCACTGGGCGCCCAGCCTAATGCCGCTCTGCTACGACGACGTAAACCGGGCCGGCCACGCTGTGCACGCGGCCGGCCCGGTCATTCATCGCGACTGGGATCAGTCGGCGGCGGGATTGATCTCGGCGGTGTCCACGGCGCCGGATTCGACACCCCACTGCTTGAGGATCTTCGTGTAGGTGCCGTCCGCCATCAACTTGGCCATGGCCTTCTGCACGGCCTCGTCCATCTGGGTGTCGCCCTTCTTGATGGCAATGCCCTGCTTGGCGACGCCGACGGCCTCGCCGACGGATTCAATCTGGCCACCGGTCTGAGAAATGGCGTAGCCGGCGACCGGAGAGTCGGCGTAGAAGGCAACGGCCTTGCCGGTCACCACATTCGTGGTCACATCAGTCTGCAGCTTGGAGGAAAGGACCTCGATCTTCTTGTCGGCCGGGCAGGACTGGTTCGCCTCGTTGACTTCCTCCTCCTGCGTGGTGCCGGTCTGCACGGCGATCTTCAGTCCACACAGATTCGAGGGATCGAACTTGGTCGGGTTGCCCTTCTGGACGGCCCACGTGGAGCCGGCCTTGTAGTAGCTCACAAAGTCCACGGCGGCTTTGCGCTCATCGGTGATGGTGAAGGAGGAGATGCCAAGGTCGTATTTGGACCCAACGGACGGGACGATCGAGTCAAAGGTGGAGGTGACCGTCTCGGGTTCAAGGCCGAGCACCTTGGCCAGCGCCTTCGTCAGATCGACATCGTAGCCGATGGCGGTTTTGTTGTCATCAGCCAAGAACTCGGCCGGCGCGTACGAGGTGTCGGTGCCGACGGTGAGCTTGCCGTCGGACTTCACCGAATCGGGCACCAAGGCGGCAATGGCGTCGTCCTTGGTCACACCGCTTAAATCGGTGCCCTGCGCGGAGCCATTGCCCGACGCGCTCGACGAGGACCCCGCGGCGGCGGAATCGGACGAATCGGTGGTGCCGCAGGCCGCGACGGACAACAACATGACGCAGCTTGCCGCTGCGGCGATGAATGGCTTGATCTTCATGACTGCTTCCTCTCATATCGACCCGGGAAGGATCCACCGGGCTTTCAAGGAGAGAGAATAAAGACGCTATGCTACAGCTAGGTTAATCCTCGATGAATCGCATGGACCGCATGGACCATCGTCATCCGCGACGCATGTTCCTGTAGCGCATGATGCGCAGCGCCTCGCGCTTGTCCTGCTCCTCGCGCAACGCCTGTCGCTTGTCGAACTCGCGCTTGCCCCGCGCCAGGGCGATCTCCGCCTTCACCAGGCCGTCTTTGAAATACAGGCTGATCGGCACAATCGTGTAGCCCTTCGCCTCGATTTGGCGGCTCAGCTTGGCGATCTGCGCAGCATGCAGCAGCAGCTTGCGCTTGCGCTTGGGAGCGTGGTTGTTCCATGTGCCGTTGAGGTATTCGGGAATATTCGCGTTCTCCAGCCACATTTCGCCGCGGCGGTCGATCGAGATGAACGATTCGGCCAGTGAGGCGCGCCCCTCGCGCAGCGACTTGACCTCGGTGCCCGTCAGAGACAGCCCCGCCTCGTATGTATCCTCCAACGTATAGTCATGCCGCGCCCTTCGGTTCTGGACAATGATCTTGGTGCCCCGTTCCTTCATTGCATCCTCTTCTCCACCGCTGGGCGGCATTGCTTACGACTGCGCCGCTCCGCCGGCCTGCGCATCTCCTGCGTCCTGCGTCGCGCGGCAAAACGATTACAATACCATAAACCGGCCTCCACCACGTCGGCGGAACGGTTGGAGCCGGTTATGGACGTCTTGGCATCCCGGCAATCGGCAATGCGTGCGATCAGTAATGAATGTACTGGTAGTTGCCGGTATCGTACACGGTCATCCAGTGGGCGCGGCCCTGCCAGATGGATCCGCATTCGGAAATCAACACCGATCCGTCGGCGTTCACACGCTCGACAATCGCGACGTGGCCGTAGATCGGACTGTGGCCCAACTGACCGCGCTGGAACACCATAATGGCGCCGACATGCGGGGTGCGATTCACCAGATATCCGTAACTGCGGGCACTGTCCGCCCACATATAGCCATTGCCGAACTGCGTGCCGACCGGCAGATTCAGCGCATGCCGCCGGTTATACGCATACCATGTGCACTGGCTCCAGGGATAGGTGCTCGAATAATCGTGCGTGGCGTGCCCGTAGCAGGTGCTGGAATAAGGCGCGCAATTGCCCGGCACCGAATAATTCATGCCGCTGGCGGTGCCGCCACTGTCGCTGCTCGCCGGACGGCTGGAGGACGAGCTGCTGCCGGAGCCACCACTGGAGCCGCCGGAGCCGCCGCCTGAATTGCCTTTGTTGGAACTGGACCCACCCGAGCTGGACGAGGAGCTGCCGCCATCCTGCCCCGCGGCGGCGTTCTTGGCGGCCTGGGCGGCGGACGCCTTGCGCTGTGCCTCCAGTTGCTCGTTATATGAGTCGATCTGCGATTTCATCATCACGATTTCGGCCGCTTCCTTGGCCGTGGCGTCCTTCAGCTCGCTTTCTCGCTGTTCCAACGCCTCACGCTTTTTATCACCCTCCTCGCGCAGGGCGTTCAGCTCCTGTTGCTTGGCCTGGGCATCGGCAGCGGCCTGCTGGGCGGTGGCGGACTCCTGATCGGCCTTGGCCTTCATTGTGGTGATCTCCTGCTCGATGGCTTCAAGACGCTGCTTTCGGTTCATCGAGGTACTCAGTGTGACGGCGGCGTCATTGGCGGCGTTCGACTCGGACCGGGTCACCGCAGCGTCGGCCTGCATCTTCTGCACAAAATCGTCGGCGGTGGATGCGTTGGTCACCACATCCATCACTTTGGAGGCATTGGAACCGTGGAAGCTCTCACGGGCCAGCTGGGCGACCGAGGCCTTGGCGTCATCATAGTCGGCGCCGGTCTGCGCTATCTTCTCCTCAAGATCCTGTTTGTCCTTCGTGGCCGCCTTCAGGCGCTCGGCCGCGGCGTCGGCCGCAGCCTTGGCGGTTTCGGCCGCAGCATTGGCGGAATCCACCGCAGCCTCCGCGGCGGGAATCTGGTTCTCCACCAAATCGCTCAGCGCGAGGATCTGATCCTGCAGATCCGCACTCACGCCAGCCAACTGAGACTTGAGCTCATTCGCCGAGGCGACCTTCTGCTGGTATTCGGAATAGCTGGGCACGGCCTGCGCCTCGTCTACTCCCCGGGACATAACGGCCAATCCGGCAGTCAGCAGTGTGGAGGCGCACAGTGTCCATCCGATCACCGCCTTGATGCGTTGCTCTACGATCATCGATCAACCCCTTACTTGGTCATATGCGGTCCGATTGTACAGAATGAACCTGAAAGTCGACGCTCTACGCCTTGAGATATCTTCTCAGTGAAACCGCCGAGGCCAGGGCGGACAGCACCAGAGCCCCGACGATCAGCACCGGCGCGGTCAGCATCACCGTGACCTGATTGACGAACGGCATCCAGGTGACGGTGTTGGCCAGCCAGTTGGTGATGAACACCCTGACAATCACGCCAAGCGCCACCACCGACAGCACGGATCCAAGCAGCGACGCGAACATGCCCTCCAGGATGAACGGCAGCCGAATCGTCCAATTCGAGGCGCCGACCAGCCGCATGATTTCGGTTTCGTTGCGTCTGGATGCGGCCGACATGCGGATCGTGGTGCCGGTCAGCAGAATGGCGACCACAACCATCACCCCTGCCAGCACCACCGTCACCGCCGTGGCGCGATTGAGCGCATTGAAGATCGGATCGAAAATCTGCCGCTGGTCGACCACTTCCTCGACGCCGTCACGGCCGTTGAGCACTTCGGAAATCGCCTGGTACTTCGTCGGATCGTTGAGCTTGACCCGCAGGGAATCCTGCATGTCGGCCGCCGACAGGGTGCGGCCGTTATACTCGCCGTTCGGGTATTCCTTAAGGAAGGTGTCGTTGTAGAACTGATCCTTGCTCACATAGGTGATGTTGCCCACGTCGTTGGGCAGCTCGTCGTACAGGAGGTTGATGGTATCCGCGATCTCCTGCTGCGTGGGGGACTTGCCGGATGCGCAGGACGCCGCCTGGCTGGTGCCATCGGGGCAGAAATACACCACCACTTCCACCTGATCGTACCAAGTGCCTTTGGCCTTGGTGATCTGCGCCTGCATCAGCACCGAGGCACCGATGAACAGGAACGAGATGAAGGTGACCAGCATCACCGACAGGATCATGGAACCGTTGCGCCGAAGGCTGGTCCAAGTCTCGGACAAAATGAAACGTGCTCTCATATGCTTTCTTTTCCTAAGGCTTATTCGAAGACTCGCTCGCGGACCTACTCGCCCTGTTGGTCATGGACGGCGCCGCCATCCGTCTCATCATCCCCGCCATTCCCGTCATTCGGAGCGGCATGCGCCGAGGACGATTCCTCCACATGCAACTGCGCGGGCGGCGCCGGAGGAGCGGGCGGCGTCAATGGAACCGTCTGCTCCGCAACATTGGCAGCCTGGTCGTCCGTCGAATCCGGCTCGGAGACCTTCAGTCCCTTGCCCCAGGTCAGCGTGGTCTCGACTGGCTGGAACACCTCGCCATACCGGCCGGTACGCCCCGAATGCACGGAATGGGCCAGACGGGCAATGCCGTCGTCGCCGTGCTCGGCGGCGTTCAACGCATCGGAAACCGCCTTGACGCCACCGGCGGCCTGCGCATCAGCCGTATGACCGGCCTGCGAGACATTGAGCGCCTCCACGTTCGAAATCGCCGCGGGATTGGTATCGGAGCCTTCCGGCAGGCTCAACTCGGCGGCCGGGGTGCCGTCACCGTGAATCGCCTCATGCGATTTGCTCGCCACTTCGGCATCGGGGAAGTACAGTGCGGAATCATACGACCCGCGGGCCTCGTCACGCATGATCCTGCCGGCCTTCAGCTCCACCACGCGTTTGCGCATGGAGTTGACGATCTCCTCGTTATGCGTGGCCATCACAATCGTGGTGCCGGTGCGGTTGATCGCGTCCAGCACCTCCATAATGCCCAGGCTGGTGGTCGGATCGAGGTTGCCGGTGGGCTCGTCGGCCAGCAGAATCTGCGGATGGTTCACATAGGCCCTGGCGATGGCCACGCGCTGCTGCTCCCCACCGGACAACTCGTGCGGATAGTTGCCCTCCTTGCCTGTCAGTCCCACCGTTTTCAGCACCTGCGGCACCAGGGACTTGATGGTCGATCGACGCGTGCCGATCACCTCCAAGGCGAACGCCACATTCTGCCACACGGTTTTATTGGGCAGCAGCTTGTAATCCTGGAAGATAAAGCCGATGGAACGCCGGTACTGGGGGATCTGCCGGGCGGGAAGTCTGCGCAGATCATTACCAGCCACCCTGATCTCGCCTTCGGTGGCCTCCTCCTCACGCAGCAGCAGGCTCAGCAACGTGGTTTTGCCGGATCCCGAAGCGCCCACAAGGAACACGAAATCACCGCGGTCAATGTTCAACGTGACGTTGTCCAGGGCGGGACGTGATCCTTTCGGATAGATCTTGCTGACCTTGTCCAGCGAAATCAATGCCATATTCCCCTCATTTCCTTGGCTGTGACCTTATCGACTGTGACCTTGCCCGGCTTCCCACTACTCCTCGGCGGCCGCGCGGCGCTGCTGGTGTCGCCAGCGGATGCCAGCGGTGATGAAGTCGTCGATGTCACCGTCGAACACGGCCTGGGTCTGGCTGGTTTCGCAACCGGTGCGCAGATCCTTGACCATCTGGTACGGATGCAGCACGTAGGAGCGCATCTGGTCTCCCCAACTCGCCTTGATATCGCCGGCGAGCTCCTTCTTCTTCTTGGCCTCCTCTTCGTGGCGCAGCACCAGCAGTCGGGACTGCAGCACGGCCATGGCGGCGGCGCGATTCTGAATCTGCGAACGCTCGTCCTGCATGGTCACCACCAGGCCGGTGGGCAAATGGGTGATGCGGACGGCGGAGTAGGTGGTGTTCACGCCCTGGCCGCCGGGACCGGAGGAGCAGTAGGTGTCCACCCGAATGTCGCTGTCCGGAATGTCGATATGGTCGGTCGCCTCGACCAGCGGCACCACTTCCACGGCCGCAAAGCTGGTCTGCCGGCGACCCTGGTTGTCGAACGGACTGATGCGCACCAGACGATGCGTGCCGCCCTCCACGCTCAGGCGGCCATATGCATATGGAGCATCCACCTGGAACGTGGCGGATTTGATGCCGGCCTCCTCGGCATAACTGGTATCCATCACTTTGGTTTTGAAGCCCTGCCGCTCACAGTAGCGCAAATACATGCGCAACAGCATCTGGGCGAAATCGGCGGCATCCACGCCACCGGCGCCGGAACGGATCGTCACCACGGCGCTGCGCTCGTCATATTCGCCGTCAAGCAGCGTCTGAATCTCAAGATCGTCCAGGTCCTTGCCGATCGCGCCGATCTCGGCCTGCGCCTCGCTCAGGGAATCGGCGTCGGCCTCCTCCTTGGCCAGCTCCACCAGCGTTTCGACGTCATCTATGCGCTGGGACATGTCGGTGAGTTTTTTCAGCTGCGACTCCGCGGCCGACAGCTTGCTGGTCACCTTCTGCGCATTGTCCGGGTTGTCCCACAGCCCGGGAGCGCTGGCTTCGACCTCAAGATCCTTGATCTGGGCTTTGAGCCGCTCAACATCCAGCGCCTCGGCAATGGTGTCGTATTTGCCGCGCACCTCGCCGATCGCCTGGGAAAAATCAAATTCTGCCATCTCAACCACCATACATTTCTTATTCTTGAAAACCGCTGATTACCGTCGTGCGCTCCATGCGATGCGACACCGTTCCCTCGCCAAATTCGGCGCCGGCCCAGCCTTTCAGTCATCGATGAATCAGCCGAGCGCGAACGGCACGCCATTCGGACGCGTCATCAGGCGCCGTGTCAAAGACCCGTCACCACAACGGGAACCACCAGGCTGCCCAGCAGCGCGATGGCGACGACCAGGCACACCACGCGCGCAATGGCGCGACGGCGTTCCTGGCGCCCCCGTCGTTCCTGCTGTTCTTGGCTCATGCTGGCCTATCCTACCCAATCCCCCTGTCAACGCGGATCCCAGCGTATGGCAACTGTTACAAAGCATTGGCACGCCGACCGACTGTGACCGGCCGCGCCAACGACTTCGGCGGCCGTGA
>ERZ808262.571-NODE-571-length-15811-cov-8.584603_pt1 | contig 15811 bp, 6 predicted proteins | sample MGYA00520895_ERZ808262 | MGnify/ENA primary metagenome ERZ808262 (study PRJEB31516, sample SAMN03275588) | gut metagenome | biome: mammalia-associated habitat; material: feces | host: Papio cynocephalus | place: Kenya | collected 2012-08-02 ... | reverse complement strand
TCTATGGCCCCTTTTTCAATTATTTTGGTGGGGGATTTTTGCGTTATTATTTACATGACTAATGCATTGATTGATAGTCTAGTAGTAGGGAAGTGGTTCAAATGCGGTTCAGACAAAAATGCACTTGTTTGGCGTCATCTAACACTCCCGAAAGGCTGTTGATAACTTTTTCTTCGGGATAGTTCTGTTTCATTCTGCGATGGGAAATGCTGAAGATATTTCCTAGAACTTCATTTGTAAAAATCCTTGCACTCGGGCAGAAGATGGCGTAAACTTCCCCTTTTTGTAGCCGTTTCTAAGAAGGGAAAGTTTACATACCAACTTATCCGGAAGTTGTAAGCATCAGTCAAACAGGGTGCTTTCAGGCGTGGAGCCCTTCATGACAAGCTTGAAGCATTTCAGCATAGTAGTTATTCCTATACCGGGATAATCTATCAAAGATATCATAGACCTTATGCTGTCAGAATTAACCGCATGGTCGATGGTGTCGATTTGCTTTTGGGTCCTAATGCCAGTCTGAGACTTGAGCATGTCCTTAGGTATCCCGTTCCATTTAGACTTAAATTCCTCAAACAGATCATCAGGGGCATTCGGGTCATAGTCGTAGATTTCTATAGGAATGTCGCATTTGTTGAGATACTCCTCCATCAGTTTGAGGACCTCCGTCTTGTCCAGTCCACCATTATGGGTTCCAAGCATTGGAAAGGCTATGGAAGTGATACCTTTGTCTTTATATGTGTCTATAAATTTTTGCAATCCCTGTTCAATATACTCTATCTTGCTGGGATATTTCCAATGAAATTTCGTTGGGAAATTAAGCACCCAAGGGGCGTCTTTCTCACCTTTATAGAGCCATAACTTGCCAGGGATAATCAGATGTTTCTTGCATAACTCGGCATATTCGGCAAACATGTCGGGGTATCTCAATTTGAAAACCAAAGCAATTCCTTTTCCCATTACACCGACACAGTTAACAGTGTTGACTATGGTCTGTGCTTTGGAGTTGAAAATGTTGTCATTACAGATTTTCTCTATCATAGACGTTGTTCTTTAATTCTATATACTTTTTCCAATAATTATCTGACATCCGTATAAGTCCTTCATCTGAATCAAAAGTCTTTGTTAAAGGATCGTCATACTCGAATAGTGGTTCAAGATATTTATAACCTCCGGCATCAGCGGTGTAAGAGGCTGCATCACACTGATAATATATCATGTAAAGATATAAGTAATCGGAAAGTCGCATATTTGCCATCAATGCAAGCTTTGACAATTGATCGACAGTCTTGTCGACATTAACGATTCCCTTGAAATAATCTCCTATATAGTCGCCCTGAAGCAATGACAAGAGAATTTGGCGATCGTTTTCTGTATAATGGTTTCCACAGCAATCAAGCGATATTTTCCTAATGATGTTAGAGGTATACTCATACTGTTCTTCTCTATTAATAGGCTTTCCAATATCATGAAGCGTCAAGAAAACGAGCAGAAGATCACGTCTAATAGGCACATTAGCCGAACTAAAGTACTTCATAAATTGTTCACACACCATTCTTGTATGTTCCTTAATGGTATAGTGTCGAACTTGAGAATTGAAGAGGTCTCTGAGTCCTTTCTCATTTGAGAAATGGTCTAAAGGCGATTCGTAAATAGCTATTGAAGATGCATTTAAATCTGGCTGTTTGTACACGATCCATTCTCGGCCTCGTTCATCAGTGAATACCACCTCCACATTACAAAGTGGTTTCTTCAGAGAGATGCTTGGATATGCAGATATGCAGGAGGAGGTTTCGCGTTTAATGTTATCAGGATTAAGAACTACAACGGAACTGATGCCATCTCCGCGAACCGAAAGGCATGCGCTGTCTTCACGATATCCCGATGAGATAGAAATAGAAAAATCATCTTCCGTTATGGTTAGTGGTCGGTTGTTGCGGTGATAGATATCATATCCGCCTGCCTCGATTTTATCGCATATAGGATCCCCATGCAATTGAGATTTAAGAATGTTGGCTTGTTCGGAATCATAACATATTATTTGGAAGTCGTTTAACTTTGAAAAATCAAATTCATTCAACACTAAGAATTCTTGTTGAGAGTATTGTTTATAGACCTCTACACCATCTTTAACTGTTGAATAGAGATCTTGTGCATTCAGCCTATTGGGATTATCTGTCACCTTGATCACCTCCGCCCTATCTGTTTGCATATTACCAGTGCTGTAGTAGCATATATCTGGCATTTTGGCAATAACTTCTTCAAGAGAGAATTTGAAGAAAACGGGCATTGGGCATTTAGGCAATTCCAACCTCAAGGCTTGAGGATAATAAGTTTTCCATTTCTTGTAATATTCTCCGTCATACCACCATGTTCTCCATTCCCCCGACTCTTTATCCATTCCAAGGCACTCATTATAGAATTGAGTTGGGGTCTGTGGTCTATAGTAGAATCTCGCATAATCGTGAGCAGTTCCTCTTCTATTTACGTTTGAGCCAGCAGCATTTGCAAAGTGGCCTAACGACTTGTTTCTGCTAAGTATCTTTCTGCCTTTGATGATGTTAAGGGCATTGGGAAACATGTGTGTAAAGTGATAAATATATGGCTTTCTTTCTGTAAATTGCTCAATAAATTCTGAGCAGTTGAACCCCGCTTTGTATTTAGAAAGCGTATCCGACAAACGATCAACGACTTGACTGTTCTTGCGAAGTTTTGTCCAATCCCAGTTTCCCCTGTATTTTTCTATCAAGGCTTCTGTAAATATAATCTCATGTGATTCGGATATCTTGCTCCAATCAAGTTCATCTGTGAATAACTCAAGTGTTCTTTCAGATATCTTAAAATCATTACGCTGATTAATCTTACCCCAAATGACTTTATCCTTAAAAAGGAGCAAATTATTGTCCGTTACATTAAATTCGGGGTTGTTGGAGATAAAATTCCAGTCTAGATAGTCCTTATATTTCGTGAGAAAATCGGAATCTGAACAGTTGACAATATTCCTTGTGACAGCATACCAATCGAGCAGATCCCTATAATCCCATAGAACGTCTTTGTCTAAGTGAGGATTAGATGATATTGCCTTCCAATTAAGTTGTACACCCTTAAGTCTCGACAATGTGAAAGAATTAGGTATGAAGGAGTTAAGACTGGACATCTTGAGCCAATTCAAAGGCTTGTCAATGAAATGGCTTATAAAATCCGCGTCGTACACTAGATCTGTCCTATTCGAGATTGCTTCCCAGGACCAGTCTTTATCCGAGAGCTCGTATAGAGACTCATTGTCTAATTTAATATCATTTCTGGCAGACAATGCCTGCCAATTCCATGGCTTATCTTTTTGTTCTTTGATGAACTTGATTGAAAACATTATAGAGTGGTTCATCGAGAGAGCATTCCAATCCCAATTCATTGATATATTCTCTTCAATGAGCCGCTCCTTTAGACCAGTATCTTGCCTTGTAGACAGTACTTTATAGTCGAGATATTTGGAAAATCCGCTAAAATTTTTCGCAAAGTGTTCACCCTTCGAGAATATCGGGCTGATAGAACATATATAGCTCCAATCCCAAAACCGAGATTTGATTTTAAGAATCTTGCTTCTGGAATAAAATGTCTGCACTTTCGACAATTCCTTAAAATCCCATTTGAAGTCTTCGTTTTTTAAGAAAAGAGAAACATCGTCAAACCAGATTTTCTCACTGAAAAGCTTCTCGTCCCAACTGAATTCTTTTTCTATCTTGTTGCACCCAGAAATCGCGTGCCAATCAATCAGTTCTATATCAGATTCAAGATATTCTCTGAGGTTGAATTCGTCCCGATTGTAAAAATCTAGATAGTCCCACTTGAAAATATCGGTCATATGCATATTGAATGATATCCTGATTAAATCATCAAGTTCATCGTATGTGAATTTGCGCGTGATGATTGCCCAATAATTACTGCAATCTTCTTCTGCCATCCTTGAAAGACAGGCGGCAATAGCTGGCAAATAATTTGAGAAAGACAGATCCGAACAATCTAGCCTTTTGTCCAGCAAATGTTCCCAGTCCCAGTATTCATAATAATCACCTAAATTATTTAAAATAAACTCTTTATCGAGTTTCTCCGTCAATTGAGCCCAATCCCAATACTCCTTGTAGTCATCTATGTTGGCGAGAATCTTGTCAACATCAAGGTTTTTTGTAAGAAACACCCAATCCCATTTTCCTACCCATTTCGGATTGCCGATGGCATTGATATTCAACGTGGCATAGAATCGCTTTGTCAAAATGTGCCATTCCCATTTATAGTCAAGGTGTCTTCTGACAAATTCAACCGGCGCAATATTGGTCGTAAATATCCAGCTATTCTCGTCCAAGAGAGTCGCCAAATTGTTGTTTTCAAATAAGTCTGTCAGAAATTCAACTTTCAGATTTGGCAGAAGGACATTCAAATTAAAGTCTTGAATATGCTTCTTTACGAAATCTTCGTTGGAAGTAAGATTAATGTTGGAAGAGATTGCACCCCAATCCCATTGAAAATCGCTGTATTGATCTACAATTCGGCAATCGGTTATCTTTGATGATATATGTGTAAAACCTCGACCATTTGTGATTTTCCCACTGTGATTTGCAAAAAAACTATTGTCCCATATCAGAGCTGGATTGACCTCGAATCCTGGCACATAACGTCCACCGTTCCACTGGATTATTTCCAATGATTCGCACCATTTGATCAGACTGTCAGTCCAGACGAATCTTTCGGTGTTGGCAGAATAACCGGGGAAAGTGTAATGATTGTCTAAATAGACTTGGCGCACTTTATCAGAATCGCAGAACATGGCGACATAGTCCGCAGATGAACAAGCCCGTTTCAGGACAACAAGAAGGTCGAGGCTGTTGTGATGCTTCCCGTTATCATCTTCAGTTTCAAAATCGCTGATATGTTCTATTATGAAAGGTAAATCGTAATTGGCAGATATAAACTTAAAGTCCCAATTCTTTTCGGGGTATCGAGGTATCAGCAATGATGCTGTTGCAATCTCATTGCGCGTAAATTCATTAAGATCAAAATCAAGACGATCAATATTGTCAACAACATACTGCTGCCCAAGTATAGGCAGCAATATCTCCCAATCCCAATCGGTCCCCTTTAGCTTTTCATTGCCTAAAAGTTTCTTGTAATCGTCAACTTCAAAATCGTCTCTATTCGAGATCAGATTGAAATCCCAATTGTAATCCGATGAATGCTGAATTACGAATTCTGGAGACAGTCTCTTTGAGAGCACAATCCAATCCCAAAAACATGTTTTGCCTATGTTGTTCTCTATTATGGGCACTGGAGATAACATAGATATGTTTCTCCAGTCGGAAGCGTCTGCTGCTTTGACAAAATAATCAAATAAATCAGCGTCATCCCATTTGACCCGGTGACTGAAGTTTAATATGTCCTTGGGTGAAAGTATATCCAGAAATGGTGTCAGTGATTCGTAGCTTAATATGACGTCATCATCGTTCAAAAGGTGGAGATAATTTCCCCATTCAACTTTATTTGACTTGAGGGCGGCGTTATATGGCCGGTTTAACAGTTCCGTTGTTTCCCGGCTTAGTCGACCATCAACAAATATCAACGGATAACTTTCATTATCATAACAATAGATTCTATAATCGACATTACATGACGTTATATCATACCATGATGTCTGTCTGATTGAAAAGAAATTGTAAACTCCGTTTGATTGTGAGGATATCCTCTTGGCCAGTTCCGAATCATCCAGTATATTGAAATTATTCGGGACATTCTCATATGCCAGATCTGTTTTTCCGGACAGGGCCGATTGAATGTTCAACGCCGACTGAAAAGGGAAGAAGGAACCCTCTTGGGCTCCGTCGGCATTTATTCCGAAGTTTTCATAAAGGTTGATGTGCCCTGTATAAAACTTGAACTTCTGATTTTGATCCAGGGCGATTTGGCCGATTGCGGTCAATGAATAAATCGCTGGGGCACAATCGGTTTTCTCTCGAAGTATGAGACCCCAATCTATGACCGATTGAGCGATTTTTCGGAATAGAGTTAATTCTGCCTTATCTGCATACCTTTTGGGGCAAGAGTCGAAGTTATCAACAACATTAAATCCAAGTATAGTTGCCAAATCAAATTCTGCCAATCTCCCATCATGCCCTTTCAGCACGGAGCATATCACAATGTCAATATCATCAAGAGGGAATGTATCATATCCAGACACATCGCATCTGGTAGTTTTTAGACTCCATTTACGCAATTGTTCATCTTGCGGTTTTGACGCATAAATAAGCTCACAGCTGTCTATAATCTTTTGCCAATCCATTCCAAATCACATTTTATTATATTACCACATTTGCTATCTTTGATTGTTTTGTACACATTGTCATAAATCCTTTTCTGCCTAAAAAGCTCGCTGTTGCCAATGATAATCAACAGGCGCTTTGCTCTTGACAGTGCGACATTCAATCGGTTAGGCGATTGAGCAAAACCCAAGGTGTTTTGTTTAGGATAACCTCTCTCGCCATATAGTTCATAATCTGGCAGCTGCTCTTTGCTCGCGGCTTTGCATGAACTGCGAACCATTGACACTATAATGATATTCCTTTCCATCCCCTGGAATCTGTCGACGGTATTGACTTCCATCGGGAGAGTCGGGAACTCTTTGCTTAGTTCCCACAAATGTTTTATCTGCTTGCCATAAAAGCTTATCAAGCCAATCTGCTTGTCTTCATCATTCTTCCAAAGGTTTTGATAACGTTGGAATGAGTCGGACTTTTTGAATTCATCCAATATTGCTCTAACAACTTCTATCTCCCCGAAATTCACCTTCGATGTACCATCATCAATCTCTGGTGTCTCGGTGTCCAGCCAGATAATATGATCCGTTGGCCTTATGAGGCCATCAATCTCAATTCCGTGGTAACGGCTATTGGGATTGCTGATGTCTGGATTGTCGGCCTGTTCCTTATCCAATCCGCATTCCAGTCCGCCATCTTCTTCGTAAAATTGTGCAATAGCATCGTTTATTGCCCAATGCATTCGATACTGCCGATTGAAGATGCCTTTAAGGGTTGGACTTATATTCTCGAAAAGCCTCTGAAAATGTGAAATCTCCATCTCGTCAAAATGCTCTTCCACATAAGCCTTAAGCCGTTGAACTTTATGTTTCTCTTTTCCATCATTCAACTCTCGCAACATATAGTCCAGTGACGATATGAACTCATCTTTTGCCAAGAGGGGAGGAAGTTGTCGATGATCTCCGATGATTATATTTTTCTTCCCATAAATCAGAGGCAAAGACAACTCTGCCGGTGTTGCCTTGCTTGACTCATCTTGGATTACTGTATCAAAAGAAATATTGCCATTGTAACTCTTGTGATCCCTGCCATCCCGCCCTGTTTTAGTAGTCACTTTGCCAAAAAGTTCGCAATAGTATCTGAAAAAACCAGTAGGTGCCCCCTTCGTATTCTTCTCTCCAATTGAGCTACATGTAGCACCTATTACATTACAATGATGAATATACTGATTAAAAATCAGACTGCGAGTCTCCTTTGAAGGTTTTGATAAATATCTGCACCAGGATTCAAAGGCAATATCTCCGATCTGATCCTTGTTTGCCCTTCGGAGTATGTTCTCGGTCCAATTCTCAAGAATGATTTTCTGCTTCTTATCTTCGTTTGTCTCTTCATCTTTACCTTCATCCGAGAATCCTCTGCGCACACCTTTCACTATGCCATTTTCAACCCAGAGTTTCAGCGCTTCCAAAGAGAATTGCCGACCCTCTGGAACAAGTTTCGTATCATCGCCGATACGGATAGGTTTGATCAAGTTGTGAGTCGTGTTGACAACCCTGTCAATCGCATTGTCAACCGCCAGATTTGTCTCTGATGTAAGAAGAATCCTCTCTTTAGGATTTTTCCTTATATGTTGCCATATTATCTCTGCAATGGCAGTTGACTTGCCTGTGCCGGGAGGGCCTTGTATCAAAGCCAAATCTTCGGCTAGCAAAGTTTTTATTATCGCCTGTTTTTGAGAATCATTAATGCGGCCATTCAACAAGTGTGACGATAACTCGCGATAGTACTCGCTGCGTTCATCGATATAGTTGTCCACCTCATTTATTGGCTTTGCCTTAGAGGCATCAAAGATGAATTCCGAAAGATTGTTGTTTTTGAGTCCCTTGCCAGTCATAATACTTTTGAATGAATTTTTTAAGCGATATATTTTTTCGAGATCGCCAGTAATATCGGGGATTATCTGATGTACGGAATTGCTCCGGAATGCCTCTATAACTCTGTCTTTGTCATTGTCATCCAATGCAAAGGTCAACAATGGATAGCCTATTCGGATCAGCCGACCGATTTTAACCTCACTTCCGATGCAAAAATCCTTACCACGCAGGGATTGTATAATTTCAATTTGAGATTCTCTTTGACCAGCTTTGTCTGCTCTGAAGACAAATTTCTCTTTTCCTTTTGGTATATCGTTCAATACAATCGTGTATTCGTCAAGTTCGAGTTCATCGATTTGGCGTTGTAGGCTTGTATATATACGGTCATGTTGATACAGATTGTTATATTCTTGATAGAAATAAATGTCTCCATTCCAATCGTTTCTTATAACCTGTATTGAAGGAAAGTTTTCTCTGAGTGTCTGCTCTGCTTTATCAAGAGATTTGTCCTGTACGTGTAAATCGATATTACATTTGTGATTGCTATAATATGAAATAATGACGTCCGGAGATACTTCATGGATGGAAGACACCAGCTCTTGAATAGAACATCGCTTCCAATTAAAGTCAATGCCTATGGATTCAGCATTCCTGCTGACCGAAATTCCACTGCCGTTGAAAAGAACATGCTGACTTTCCCAAAAATCATCTTTCCAGTCATCGGCGGCGTCAATGTTCTTCTCCATGTAATCATCAAGACTGTACTTATAATAGAACCTTGATGATTTCAACCGTACATTCTCTTTTCCGAAATATCTTGAGAACACGTGTAGATAGAATGTGTATGTGTAATTAATATCATCAAAATAGTTATCCTCGCGGCCATTCTCGTCACCGCGGGTAGATTCTTTGACCGTTATTTTTACTACGTATGCGTCTTTCTTGCTGTCAAATTGAGGAAACGTAATCTGTGGGTCTAGCTTGAACGTGTTGCGAATCTCTTCTGGAACATGAAATTCGAACTCGTATCCGGTAAGCCTCAGCGAGACTATTTCCGATAATTCAGTAAGCAGATTTTCCCCAATGTAACCATTTTCAACTTCTATCGTTCTGAAGAACTTTAATTCATCGTCAGGTTTGTTTACTATGACTTTTGTTAGATGAGACCAATTAATGTTTGGATATTTTTTCTTTAAAAAATATACCGGGCTGGGGGTAAGTTGGAATATTGCACTCGCCGTTTCAGGAATATTGAGACTTATGTTATCGATATCTTCCAACTTCGCATTTAATTTGTTCAGGTCAGACAATGCAATCTGCAGACGTCCTTTTGAATCAAAGGAATAATCCAGTGACGAATCTACAAGTATGGAGGTAAACGATTTTAACGATGTGTCATTGGATGAAATCGTCCCGTCAATGACTGGGTTAGGCCTGAATTTGATATGGCATTCTTCTGCAGTAGACGATAGCCTGTCTCTGATTTCAGATGATGGTATGCTGTCCTTGTCTGCATAAAAACATCCTGATCCGTTCGATAATTCATCAGTTTTGACACCGAACCATTGAGAGAAGGTTTCGATTAAAGAGTCAATCTTATTCGTTTCATCGGCTTTAACCATTACTTTTCCTCCACCGGATATATTGGCGGAATCCGGAATGATGGAAATAGGGATTGCGTGAGAACGCAGAATTTGTTCCTGTGCCTCAGTGTGCATCTCCCAAAGTTTTTGTATGTTGTTTTCAATATCTTTTATCATCTCCGAATTGTATTCTGTAGATATGGCATATTATGCTAATTCCTTTGCTCATATACTGTTGTGTTAAAACTCAAATTGGGTACGCAATGCGTACCTTTTTCTTTATTGTTCTTCGTAATAATACGAATAATCAATCCCTTTCATAAACATCTCCCTATCATTCACCTTGTCAGTTAAAGCATCTTTCAGTAGTCTTTTGATTTCCGTACTATCCGCCACACTCCTTTCCATTGCTGCAAGATAGGCATATTTATCAATACGACTCCAATCCACGCACATCCCGAGCCTCTTCTTCAGAATCAAATCCAACCAAATTCTCGTAGTACGTCCATTTCCCTCACGGAACGGATGCGCCACATTCATCTCCACATACTTGTCTGCAATCTCATCGAATGACCCTTCCGGCATCTGTTCAATGTTCTGCAACGTCTGTGAAAGAAATGCTACAGGAGCGAAAGTGAGTCCACCCTTGGAAATATTCACCGAACGTATCTGCCCGGCAAAGTCATACAATCCGCCAAATAGATATGCGTGAATCTGCTGAAGTCCTTTTACAGTTCCGACCTCAATGCTGTCAAGCAGAGAACTCTCGAATAAAGTGTAAGCTTTCGCCTTACTCTTCCCGTCAATGGTATCTTCACCATAAGTAAACCACTCGATGAATCGTGATGCCTTGTTATTAGACATATTCTTCGCCAATTCTATAACACCGGAAGCATCAAGGACATCAGTCAATCTCATCTTTCCATCAGGTGCTCGCATTTTCAACTGGTTAGTGTCACTAACCAGTTCGACGCCATCTTTCTTCAACTTCCCCTTCAGATACTTCCAGTAGTTCCTGTTCTTCGTATAGTCATCCTGCGCATTAAGAACACCTACAATATCAAGCACACTATACCACCATTTGGAATTCTCCTCATCCCAAATAGCCCTGACCTCACGATCATCGAAGAAACGGATTGATATTTTAGTCATTTTCTATTCTTTTATAATGCACAAAGAACCATCACATATTTCGATTTTGCGTACATCCCATATGTTTTTGAGTTTGTCTGTATCAAGCTGATTGAATCTTTCAGTTTTTATGGCATAACATAATAGAAGTTTTGGGCGACTCATACCGACGTAAGCAACTTTTAATGCTGATTTAACGAAACTGTCTCCATTTCTTGCAATATACGGAACTCCGTATAATTGTGGACCAAAATGTTCACTTTCGTAATTATGGTATTTTGTTTCTAAATACAATGTTGCAATATGCGTTTCGCCCTTGACAGAATGAACTGTCGCTATTTCAATATCCACATCTCCATCTATAAAAATATTGGAAAACTGCTCAGATGATTTGACTGTATAAAATGATGCCTCTTTAGTTTCAAGGAAAGATGAAATAATCCTAATACTAACATCTTTATCACAAAAAGGAATCAGTCTCTCAATGAATTTCTTTACTCCATCAAACACATTTTTATCAACATTATATGGAGATTCAGACATAGTTACAATCCAATTCGATAGATTTATTAGTAAAGAATTGTAAAACTCAGCATTGGTATCTTTCAACCAATCTAAAAATGATGTTTTTGTATAACGGCGCCCGTCTGCAGTTTTAATACCTGCTCTATCGAGAGCAACTACAATTGCGTCCAAGATTTGACTTCTATAAGAAGATGGTTTGTCTTCGACATTGAGCTTCGTAAGAAAATCAGCTAATGTAAGATCTTTAGAAAATGGCCTTTTAGAGCCGGATAGGTTGTTGTCAAATTTTGGAAAATATTGATGAATCGAGTCTTCTTTTTTCTTGCCTACATAGGCAATAGCTTTTATGTTGTGCCTTTTAAGGGGATCCCTTTTTCTTTCTTCTTTTGCAATGTCTGCGATTGAAGTGCCATTAATCAGTGTTGATTTTAAAATTTTGACAAAAGCCGGAAGAACCGTGTTGGGAGTATCGTACACTAACATAATAGGTGTTACAGAATTGATTTCTGGATTACCGTGAAGTAAGCTATTATCCTCGATACAGACTGTCCTCAGAACTTTGGCAATAGACTCGCCAAATCTTTTGCTATTATTTAATAGCAGAGGATTATTCTGCTGCCAAACACTTGTATTAAAATCGGAAGTCCCATAGATTGACTGGTATGGATCTCCAAATTTTTGTATTATGACTTTTTCTTTGTCAAATATCGTATCTATTAAATCTATCTGTAATTGATTTGAGTCTTGCATTTCATCAATAAAAACATAATGAAATCTATTTGAAAATACTTCCTTAAGTTGAGCAATAATTGATGCGTAGGCAAATGCTTCAGAATAGGCATCAATATACTTTAATAAGCCTTCATTGAAAGCGGCTTTTCTGACCTCTTCAAAAAAATGGTAACGAAATGAAGGATTACCTTTTGTGGTTGAAGCTGCTATGCAGGATTTATCTTTATAATGGCGATAGTATTTCTGATTTGCAACATCTATGAATAGATTTTTGGTAACTTCTTCTATGTCTTTATGAACATCGTTCCAAACTATTGTGCCATTGTTTTTATATTTCTCTATTGATACGAGACTGTATAATGATTTTTTATTTTCTTTTGAAGAACTATAAAACAAAGACTGGAAAGCCTTATGAATTAAAAGATTTGCCCTATCGTCATCAATAGTCACTATTCCTTTCTCATTAAAAGAATTGAAATACGGAATAGCCAAAAATTGATCCACAAATGATTGAATCGTTCCGCAAAAATTAGGGTAATTTAAAAGGATACTGGAATATTTACCAAACCTTGACTTTATTTCATCAATGGCTACATTAGTATGCGTAAGCACACATATGCCGGAGCCATCTTTAAATGGCATTCTGTTCGCCAAGATTGCGAGTTTCGCGAGAAGAACTGTCGTTTTTCCACTTCCTGGACACGCTTGGATATCTCGTGATTCATTACACCGAATCACATCAATTTTATCTTGCTCAAATTCCGGTTCGCCTGACAAAATTATATCGTGAGCAATTCTTATTTCGTCAGCTGTTGCAAAGTCATTATTCATTATGCGGTGTGGTTACATGTTTAATTGCCTCTATTAAATAATGCAAGTGCTCATCATTTTCAAGAACTGATTTATACTTGGTTGCCTCTCGATTTAATATTTCAGCTAAGTATTGTGCGGTTATCGCCTTTGAAACTCTGCCCTCATTCAGCGGTTCGAAGATTGTATATGCGATCGACTCTGAAGAGGTATCCGATTCGTATTTTTTATTGGCTTCATCAATAGCATCTTCAACAGATAATGATCCTTTATTGTCTTTTGCCAGCAGAATGGCAGCAGCTAATTCTTTGTATATGCTGCTCCGCGCTAGTTCATATTCAAGCGTCCACTCTTTAGGAATAAATATTCTTATATCAGAACTATCCTTATATTTCTTCAGTAAAAAAGCACTTTTTCTTTTCCTCATTTCTGCAACATCAACTGCAGTTATATCTGTTAGGTTATTATGATAGCACTCTTTGATTTTTTTCCAATCGCCCTTTAGCATGCGAGATTTCTTATGCTCGGTTATATAATCTTCCAGTTCGGACCATGATTCAATATAGCTTGGTAAACTAGTAAAATCAATCTTTGAGCAAATAGCTGCAAGATCCGATTTCACTGTATCATTGCTGTGAAATATTTTTTTCATACTTCCATCATTATAATACTCAATACTTCTTATGTCAAGATCTGTAATTATGGAAACTGGTATATTTAACGATTGCCCGTCTTTACGTTGGAATATCTTTGCATATCTTTCATATGCCGTGCTTCCGACGTTGACAATAGACACTCCGTAAGAATGTAAATCCCGTCCGATAATCTTTGCAATTGTTGGCAATAATAAGTTTTCAGCATCACCTTCAACAAGTATTACACCTCTTGCAAAAAAGAGGTTCGCTTTTGTGGCATCTAAAAATCTTTGCAAGAAAGAGTAGTCAGACTCATCACAACAAGTAGAGTTCTCATCCATTGGGTACGCATTGCAATCCTTTAGTAGGATTAGATTCTTTAGTGGAATATTTGACCCGATTGTGATGCTATGTGTCGTGAGTATGAACTGTCCGAAATTTGACTCTTTTTGAACATAATCAATTAATCGCAACTGGTATTGTGGATGCAAGTGAGCTTCAATTTCTTCAACGAGTGTGATTTTAACCCCTTGAGTTTTCTCAATGAACAATAGTAACTCTGCGGCTACGCACAAAAGGTTCAATGTGCCAAGTCCACTTTTGTTCTCCTCAAGTCTGAGATCCAATTGATGTAATATATCTGTCAAATCATTACTTGTTAAAGACAACCGTGCATTTCTCGAATCGCTTGATAGCAGGAAGTTTTTCATCAAGTCTTTATTGATGATATTTGTTATATTTTTACCCTCTTGTCCTTTTTGAGGGTCAAAATAGTCATCAATTGCTTGTTTGAGTTTAAGATATTGATTTTCTAAATGATGCCTTCCGTTTTCATCTTTTTTGCCATCGCCAAAAATTGAGTGTGCTTGCAGTATTTGTGCAATTCTTGATTTATACCCATGTGTCATATCCTGCGATGCATCGCGTAAAGGCTTAAGATATACGGCTTTCAGCAAATCCTTTGCCTCAGCGGCCATAATGGTCCCATCATTTCCCATACCAGCTTTGACCTGAGAAAAAATGCGGCCATCTTCTTGTCTACGAGCAGCCAATACCAATCTCAAAACAAAGAAAGCATTCCCATTCTCTTGTTTTGATAGGCCCAACCATTCAAGAAATGGGGCAGCTTCCTGGGGGCTAATTCCATTGAATAAACACTCTATTTTTAGAGACGTTGATTTTTTAGAATCAGAATCTTCGAAAAAATCTTTCTCGTCTAAATATATAGACTCCCCGCTTCTAGTATGTAAGACATATCGAATCGCATCAATGATTGTGGTTTTCCCAGAATCATTTTCGCCGACAAGTACATTTACACCGTCATGAAAATGAATTTCTATCCCAGGGCCATTGTCACTGCTTGTTCCATATTTTCTGAAATTCCAAATCTTCAAACTCTCTAAAAACATATCGTCAGTAGGTTTAGTGTTTTATTTTCATCCCCTCCCACCTCACAAACTGCGCATCGTACCGCGTCTTAGGCGAGCACTCCACCCGAGTACAATCCAACTCAGCACTATCCACCTCCCGCTCACCATTAAACTCCACAACCAAATAAATCTCGCAAGTCCCCACATTCCTATAAACACTCCCATCCAAGTTCTCCGCCCTAGTCACCCCGCTGCAAGCCCTCACCGCAAACAAATGCTGCCCGTCGTGTCTTCGATTATGAAACATCACATACCCGATTTCCCCGATGTGCTCCACGATCTCCATAGATTCTCGTGAATACTTCAGTCCCACAGCAATCTTCCCATCCGCAAGGAACCTCGCAGCCTTCGCCCCGAAATTCTCCATCATAACCATCAACACCCCATCCTTCCCCATAGCCGCAACCGTCCGAACCTCACCTTCATTTGGTGGCAGCACCTCCTCCGGATTCCGCCCAAGCTCACAAGGCTCCACATAGAAAGCCTCTCTAAGAGATTCCAACACAGCCGCATTCTCCTTCTCGGCATCATCTCTTCGAGCTACCGGCACAGCCGACGGCTCCTCCAAAGCCAATGAATAAACATTCTTATCCTCGAACGGAGTATATACCTTTCCAAGCAACTGTTTGAAATGCTCACGGATATACCTGACCCCATCTACACCAGGATGCTGCCTCATGGCATAAAACTGATACTGCTTTCCAAGAATCTCCTGAATCTTCTCTCTGAAAATCTCCCGCACCTTATCCCTCCACGCAGCCTTCTGCCCTGCGTTGTCTCGCGCATAGAGCG
>ERZ808262.570-NODE-570-length-15867-cov-7.787187_pt1 | contig 15867 bp, 17 predicted proteins | sample MGYA00520895_ERZ808262 | MGnify/ENA primary metagenome ERZ808262 (study PRJEB31516, sample SAMN03275588) | gut metagenome | biome: mammalia-associated habitat; material: feces | host: Papio cynocephalus | place: Kenya | collected 2012-08-02 ... | reverse complement strand
TTGAATTTACAGGTCTATCGATACAAGTTGTATCGAATGATTTGTAAATTAACAAGCAAAATAATAATGTTTAATATCATGCCCCTTTTTGGTATAATTATAGAGTATCTTTGATACGATTAAATTTATTCTTTACATTTTTTATAAATAAATAAAAATAAATTGATTATACGTAGGGGGTTTATTATGTTTTTTATTGATGCTATTAGCATAGGTTTTATTTGTATAAGTGTTGTTTTATTTTTTATTATTTTAGTATTAGGTTTTTTACTTTTAAGAGGAAAAAAAGCAAAAATTAAATCAACTAAATTAGTTAGTGATGCTCAAATTAAGGCTGAGCATATTTTGAAAAATGCTGAACTTGACGGAAAAGAATTGGTTTCTAAAATGAAAGATGCAGCAGATAGAGAAATAAAGGAAAGAAAACTCGAAATTACTGCAAATGAAAATAAGTTAATGCAACGTGAACAGTCAATAGATTTAAGAGATGCCCAATTACTAAAAAAAGAAAATAATTTAGAACAAAAAGAGTTATTAATTGACCAACAAATTGAAGAAAATAAAAAAAGAAAAGAGAATCTTCAAGTTCAACTTGATGGAATAATTTCTGAATTGCAAAAAGTTTCTCAAATGTCTATGAAAGAAGCTAAGGATGAAATTATGAAAAGAGTTGAAGAAAAATGCCAACGTGATATAGCTTTATATCTAAAAAACAAAGAGGAAGAAGCTGAGGATAATGCTCAAGAAAAAGCACGTGAAATATTGGCTAATTCGATGTTTAGGCAAGCTCAAGAAGTTACAACTGATCGAACAATAACCGTTATTAATTTGCCTAGTGATGAAATGAAAGGCCGAATTATTGGCAGAGAAGGTCGAAACATAAAGTCATTAGAACAATTACTAGGAGTGGATATTCTTATTGATGATACTCCTGAAGCATTAACTGTAAGTTGCTTTAATCCTATTCGCCGTGAAATAGCAGCTAGGACTCTCAACACTTTAATTAAAGATGGTCGTATTCAACCTGGGCGAATTGAAGAAGTTGCAAATAAATGTAAAAATGATGTTGAAGAAACAATAAAAAAAGCTGGCCAAGATGCAATATTTAGACTTGGCATTGGCAATATGAATAAAGAGCTAGTTTATTATGTAGGACGTTTAAAATATAGAACTAGTTATGGGCAAAATCAACTTGAACACTCGATTGAAACAGCAAGATTAGCTGGAGCCATGGCTGCTGAACTTGGATTAGATGAAAATCAAGCTAAAAGAGCCGGTTTATTACATGATATAGGTAAAGCTTGTGATTTTGAATATGAAGGAAGCCATGTTGAAATTGGCGCTCGATTAGCAAAAAAATATGGTGAAAGTGAAATTGTAATTAACGCTATTGAATCTCATCATGGTGATGTTCCTGCAAAATTTGTTATTTCTTATCTAGTAGCTGCTGCTGATACTTTAAGCGCTGCAAGACCAGGTGCTAGAAGTGAAACATTAGAAACTTATATTAAAAGAATTGAACAACTTGAAACAATATGTAAGTCATATGATGGCGTTTTGCAGTGTTACGCAATGCAATCTGGTAGAGAAGTGCGTGTTATGGTAATACCTGAAAAGATCGATGATTTAGCTGCTTTTAAATTAGCTCACGATATAAAAGAGCGAATTGAAAAAGAAATGACTTATCCTGGTCAAATCAAAGTTAATGTAATTAGAGAATATCGAGCGGTAGAAACAGCAAAATAATGAATATTTTATTTATTGGAGATATTGTTGGCAAATTAGGTAGAAAGGCTCTTGATAAGAACCTTTCTTTGGTTATTAAGAAATATAAAATTGACTTTGTAATTGCTAATGGAGAAAATATAACTAATGGTAAGGGAATTTCACCTACTCATTATAATTATTTAATTTCACAAGGTGTTAATTGTATCACTCTAGGAAATCATTATAATCACTGGGATGAAACATATAAAATATTGGATAACGATGACATTTTAAGGCCTTTAAATATACCTTCTGAAAAATATGGTTCAGGTACTCGCTTATTTGATGTTGATGGGGTTATTGTTCGAGTTACAAATTTAATTGGAACAGTGAATGCTAATTTTCAAATTTCTGATCCATATACTGAAATTTTAAAAGTTATTGAAAAGGATACAAGCGATATTCATATTATAGATTTTCACGCTGAATATACTGGTGAAAAGAAGGCGTTAGCTTATAGTTTAAAAAATACAGTTAGTGCTATTTTAGGGACACATACGCATGTACAAACAAGGGATTATCAAAAATTGATTACAGGTCCGTTATATATTAGCGATGTTGGAATGTGTGGACTTTATGACTCAGTATTGGGAGTAGAATATAATAGTTGTGTAGAAAGAATAATATTAAAAAATGAAAAAGCACGTTTTAAACAATTAGATAAAGGAAAAACTTTATTTTCGGCTGTTGTCTTAAAATTTGATAATTATTCATTTGAAGGAAAAGAAATTATACCGATTTATATTATTGATGAGGATTGATATGAAAAAAGAGATTGTGTGGTTAGATAAGCCAAATATGGATGATGCTCGTAAAAGGGTAAATAAAATAGAGACATTAAATTTTAAAATTGATTTAAAAGACAAAAATTTAATGCTTTATAAGAATAAGAAATTTTTTATTAGGACATATGGATGTCAAGCAAACATTCGTGATGAAGAAATCATGACAGGGATTTTAGAAGAACTTTCGATGGTTAAAAGTGATACTATTGAAAATAGCGATGTAGTTATTTTAAATACTTGTGCTGTTAGAGAAAATGCTGAAGATAAGGTTTTTGGTCAAATTGGTGATTTGAAGAATTTAAAAGCTCGAAATAAAGATATGCTTATTCTTATTTGTGGATGTATGATTGAACAAAAACATATTTTAGAAAAGATTTTAAATGTTTTCCCCTACGTTGATGGTTTATTAGGCACTCACAATATTAAGGATTTGCCTACAATCCTTCATTTATTTAAAGAAGATAATAAAAGATATGTTTGTGTCTCTAGTAAAGAAGGGGAAATTATTGAAAACCTTCCAAGTTCTAGATTAGAAACTTATCGCGCTTATGTAAATATAAGTTATGGGTGCGATAAATTTTGCACGTATTGTATTGTTCCTTATACTAGAGGAAAAGAAAGAAGTAGAAACGAATCAGATATCTTAAAAGAATGCAAAGATCTCGTAGACAAAGGATATCAAGAAATTACTTTACTTGGACAAAATGTTGATTCTTATGGAAAAGATTTAAAAAATGGAACGACTTTTGCAGGCTTATTAGATAAAGTAGCTAGTTTAAACATTCCACGCTTAAGATTTTTAACTTCTTATCCTAGTGATTTTAAAGATGATGTAATTGATGTTATGGCTAAACATTCAAATATTATGAAATTTATCCATTTACCTGTTCAAAGTGGAAGCAATAGTGTGCTAAAGCGAATGGCTCGTCGATATACTAAAGAAGAATATGTAAACTTAGTTAATAAGATAAGAGAAAAAATTCCAAACATCGAATTTTCGACTGATATTATTGTTGGGTTTCCTAATGAGACTTATGATGAGTTTTTAGAAACTTTGGATTTAGTAAAAGAAATACATTATACAAGTGCTTTTACATTTATCTATTCACCTCGAGTTGGAACTCCTGCTGCAAAATTAAAAGATGATGTAAGCTACAATGAAAAAGTTAGTAGATTTAAAAAACTTGTTTCTACACTTGAAGTTGATATTAATAAAATTGCTGATTCAATGGTAGGAAAAACATATGAAGTTTTAGTTGAAGAAATTAGTAAAAAGAATAGTTCTCTTTTAACTGGTTATACTGAGAATATGAAGGTAGTTCATTTTAAAGGTGATAAAAATTTGATAGGAAAAATTGTTAAAGTAAAAATTTTGGAAAATCATTTATATGCTTTAATGGGAGAAATTGTTAATGAATGATAAAATTGGGAAATGCATTGATGATATTGTAATTCTATTAAAAAAAGAACCTATTTTTTGCGATTTTCTTAAAGCAGATAACGATATTAAAAAAAATAAAATGCTCCATGATAAAATAAATGAAATGAATTTTTATAAGAAATGTGCCTCTACAATAGAAAATACAAAAAGTATAAGTGATTTTAACGAAATAAAAACTTCATTATCTTATAAAAATTATATTTTAAAAAAAACTGAGGCTTATGACTTGCTAAACCAAATTAAGGAAATAATTCTAAAATGATATTTGCTATAATTGGACCTACTGCTTCGAATAAATCTTTTTTGGTTGATGAGTTTGTATCTTATTTGAATAATGATGTTCTAGTTATAAATTTTGATGCCTATCAAATTTATAAACAAATGAATATCGGCACTGCTAAACCAAGTAAGGAATTTTTAAAATTACATAAGAATTATCTTATGTATGATTTTGTTGATGTTAATCAAAAATTTGATGTTTGTTCTTATCAAAAAATAGTACGTAAAATAATTGATGATAATATAAATAAAAATATAATCTTAGTCGGAGGGACAGGTTTTTATCTTAAATCACTTTTGTATGATTACAAATATATAGAGGAACCTCCTATGAGCGAAGATTACTTACGTGATTTAACAAATGAAGAATTATACAATAAGCTTTTTTTAGTTGATCCTATTGATGCAAATAAAATAACTATGCATAATCGAAAAAGACTTTTACGAGCGCTTTATGTTTACGAAGTTCATAAAAAATCCAAAACCGAACTTAATAATAACGGAAAGAATAAATTATTGTATCCAGATGTAGTTTTTATTGGCATTTCACCTAATAGAAATTTGCTATATGAAAATATAAATAACCGAGTGGATAAAATGATAAAAGATGGGTTAGTTAATGAAGTTAATCTTTTAAAAAAAGAATATCCATTTAAAAATCAAGCTCTTGAAGCGATTGGTTATAAGGAATTCTTTTATGGTTTGAGTCTTAATGACACCATAGAACTTATCAAAAAAAATACTAGACATTATGCTAAAAGGCAATTAACATATTTTAAGCATCAATTTGAAAATGTACTATGGTTTGAAGATGCTGAGAGTGCACTTAAATTTTTAAAGCAAAAGTATTAATATGATTGACCAATTTTCTCGAACTAAATTATTATATGGACAGATAGAAATTGAATCTTTGAAAAAATATCACATTGCTGTTTTTGGTATTGGTGGTGTTGGAGGATATGCGACCGATTCCTTAGCAAGGAGTGGCATATTTAATTTTTCTTTATTTGATAATGATAATGTTTCTATTACAAATTGTAATCGCCAAATAATAGCTAACATGAATAATGTAGGTAAATTAAAAGTTGATTTAATGAAGGAAAGAATTTTGAGTATTAATCCACTTGCTAAAGTGAAGTGTTACAATTTTTTCGTAAATAAGGGAAATATTAACGAAATTGATTTTTCTAAATTTGACTACGTAATTGACGCTATTGACACTATTACATCTAAAGTTCTTATAATTAAAAAATGTAACGAATTAAACATACCAATTATATCAAGCATGGGTGCTGGTAATAAACTTAATCCGATGGGATTTATAGTTACCGATATATATAAAACAGAAGTTGACCCATTAGCTAAAGTTATGCGAAATTTATTAAGAAAAGAGGGAATAAAAAAATTAAAAGTTGTTTTCTCTAAAGAAACTATTACAAAACCAATAAATACTTTTAACGAAAATGAAGAAAGTTCTAAACGTGAAATTCCAGGAAGTAATGCATTTGTTCCTGCTGCATGTGGTTTATTAATAGGGTCTACTGTATTAAATGATCTTATAAGGAAGACAAAAGATGATTTATTTTGATTATGCCGCTAATTATCCAGCAAAAAAAGAGGTTTTAGAAACTTTAATTGAAACCGAAAAAAATTATTTTGGTAATTATAATTCATCACATTTTTTAGGTAAAAAAACAAAAGAATTTGTAAAATTATGTACTGAAAATATTTTAAAAATAATGGGATTTAACAATGATTTTGAAATTATTTATACTTCTTCAGCTACAGAATCGAATAATTTAGCTATAAAAGGCATTTCATGTGCTTATTCAGGTTATGGAAGAAAAATATTGGTAAGTGAACTTGAACATAGTTCGAATAATGCAACATTAGGTTATTTAAAAGAACTCGGCTATTCAATTGAGCTTATTAAAACAACTAATTCTGGTGAATTTGATTTTAATGATTTAAAAAGTAAATTAACAGATGATGTAATTCTTGTCTGCTGTATTTTAGTAGATGGTGAAACTGGATTTATTCATGATATTAAAAGAACATATGAGATTATAAAAACTTCTAAAAATGCTAAATTATTAGTTGATGCAACACAAGGTGTCGGTAAACTTAAAGTTGATTTAAATTACGCAGATTTAGTTTCTTTTACACCTCATAAATTTGGCGGAATTATTGGTAGTGGTTTGCTAATTAAAAGGAAAAATATACCTTTAATCCCTTTAATTCATGGTGGTGAAAGTAGTTCATTATATCGTAGTGGTTCTGTACCTGTTGGTATTATTGCTAGTGATTTAAAAGCTATTGAAATTGCTTATTCTAACATTGATAAAAATTATAATTATGTAAAAGAAATTAATAATTATTTAATAAATAAATTAAAAAAAATAAATAATGTCACTATAAATTCTTTTAATAACCCATATATTGTTAATATATCAATAAAAAATATTTTAGGTGCAAAAATCGTTGAATATTTGAGTGATAATGGCATCTGTGTAAGTCAAAAATCTGCTTGTTCGATAAAAAATACTCCAAGTAAAATTATAATGGCGATATATAAAGATAGAAAAAGAGCACTTACTTCATTTAGAATTTCTTTATCAGAATTGACAACAAAGGATGAGATAGATATATTAATAAAACGAATAGAGGAATTAGCAAAATGATAGATGAATATGAAAAGTCAATTACAACAAAATACCGTTCTAAACTTTGGTCAAAATTTGTTGCTGCTATAAAAAAATATAAATTAATTGAACCAAATGATCATATATGTGTTTGTATATCAGGTGGGAAAGATTCTATGCTTATGGCTCGACTTTTTATGCAATTACAAAAACACTCTGACTTTTATTTTGAGGTTGAATATTTAGTGATGAATCCAGGATATAATGAGATTAATTTGCAGACCATTAAAAATAATTTAGAAATTTTATCAATTCCAGCTACAATAGTTGAAACTGATATCTTTGAAATTGCAAATTCACAATTAAAAAGTCCATGTTTTCTTTGTGCAAAAATGAGACGTGGCGCTTTATATAATTTTGCAAAAAAAATGGGCTGCAATAAAATTGCTTTGGGTCATCATTATGATGATGTAATTGAAACTACTTTGATGAATATGTTAAATTCAGGGTCGTTTCAAACAATGCTCCCCAAGTTAAAATCAACAAATTACTCTAATATGGAGCTAATTAGGCCAATGTATTTAATTAGGGAAAAAGATATTATTTCTTGGAAGAATTATCATAATTTAAGATTTATACAATGTGCATGTAGATTTACTGAAAATTGCGCTGTTTGTGATAATGGTGGTGGTGGTTCACAAAGATATGCTACTAAACTATTGATTCAAGAATTGAAAAAAAATTATAATGATCAAGTCGAAAAAAATATATTTAAAGCAGCTGACAATGTTACTCTTGATATGATATTAGGGTATAAATATAAAGGCAAACATTACGAATATATAGATGAATATGACTCAGATAATCAAAAAAATATTGATAAATTAAAGAATTAAGTAATTAATTTCTTTATTTTCCAACACACTTAAAATATAATTACATAGCTTGAGTGTCTTGCCCATGACTAACCACTCGTAAAATTTAACAGGGGGTATTTTATGAAAAAAGAATCAAATTCAAATGATTCAAGCATTTCTTTATGGCTTAAAAAAAATTTTAGCACTAGAACTATTAGCATTAATGCGATTATTGCTGCACTATATGCTGTTGTTACAATTATTTGCGGTCCATTGTCTTATGAATTTGCTCAATTTAGGATTAGTGAAATCCTTAATTTAATGGTTTTCTTTAATCCAACTTACACATTGGGATTAACCTTAGGATGCTTGATTGCTAATTTAGCATCAACTGTCGGCCTTTATGACATTATATTTGGGACTTTAGCTACTCTTGTCAGTTGTTTATTAATAGTACTTTTTTCAAGGTTTATTAAAAGCTTATTTTTGGCTGGTTTAATTCCTTCTATAATTAATGCGATAATAGTGCCTTTTATTATTTATATAAGTTCAATGAATACAGCTGATGCCTTTTCATTAAAAAACATGTATTGGATTATGTTTGGATGGGTGTTTTTAGGCGAATTTACTTGTATAATATGTATTGGATATCCTTTGTTTTATTTTCTTATAAAGAAAGTAAAAAAAGTTCCACAAATATTATGTTTTTATAAAAACTTAGATTTTAAATGGTAGGTTAGTATGAGCGCGAAAGAGTTTTATTTGGAAATATTACATGTTGATAAAAATTGCGGAGCTAGATACGGAATTTTGCATACTCCTCATGGGAATGTTGAGGTACCATGTTTTATGCCAGTTGGTACTTTAGCTACTGTAAAAACTCTTTCACCAGAAGAACTAAAGGAAATCGGCTCTGGAATTATTTTAGCTAATACATATCATTTACATCTTAGACCTGGCGAAGATATTGTTGAGAAAGCAGGTGGAGTCCAAAATTTTATGAATTACCATGGGCCAATGTTAACAGATAGTGGTGGATTTCAAGTATTTTCATTAGCTGAAAGAAGAAATATAACTGAGGATGGTGTAACTTTTAAATCGCATTTAAATGGAGACAAGATATTTTTTTCACCAGAAATTGTAATTGGAATTGAAGAAAAAATAGGTGCTGACATAATTATGAGCTTTGATGAATGCATACCATATCCTGTTAGTTATGAATACGCAAAAGAATCAACATTAAGAACTTTGAGATGGGCAAAACGAGGTCTTAATGCTCATAAAAAAGAAAATCAAGCATTATTTGGTATTGTTCAAGGTGGTGAGTTTGAGGATTTGCGTAAGTATTGTGCTGAAGAACTAGCAAAAATGGATTTTGATGGATATTCAATTGGAGGAACATCTATTGGTGAGCCTAAAGATGTGTGCTTTAAAATGATTGATATGGCTATTAATTATTTGCCTTTTGATAAGCCACGTTATTTAATGGGAGTTGGTAGCTTAGATTATATATTAGAAGGTATTGCTAAAGGCGTTGATATGATGGATTGTGTTTTACCAACACGAATTGCTCGACATGGCACATTGATGACTCATAATGGTCGTGTGAATATTAAAAACGAAAAATATAAAGAAGATTTTACTTCATTAGATAATGAGTGTGATTGTTATACTTGCAAAAATTATACTAAAGCATACTTAAGACATTTATATGTTTCTAATGAAACGTTTGGGCAAAGATTAATGTCTATACATAATTTAAGATTTTTAATTTCAATCGTTGAAGGAGCTCGCAAGGCTATAAAAGAAGATAGATTTTTAGAATATAAGGATGAAATACTTAAAAAATACGGGGATTCTAGAGGCTTTTAGTATGAATGTTGAACTTTTTAATTATAATTTACCAGAAGAACTTATTGCTCAAACACCTTCAAAAATTCGTGATAAATGTCGTATGTTAACTGTTGATCGTGAGCATCGAACTTTTTTAGATGAACATTTTTATGACATTATTAAGTATTTCAAAAAAGGTGATGTTTTAGTTAGAAATAATACTAAGGTTATACCTGCAAGATTATTTGGAATAAAAGATATTACTGGTGCTAAAGTAGAAGTTTTATTACTTAAAGATTTAGGAAATGATACTTGGGAATGCTTGTGTGGAAATGCTAAAGCAATAAAAGAAGGAACATTGATTCATTTTAAGGATGATATTTTAAAAGCACAGTGTGTAAAAGTACTTGGTGAAGGAATAAGATATTTTAAATTTTTTTATAAGGGAATTTTTCTTGAAGAATTAGATAAGGTAGGTTTAATGCCATTACCACCTTATATTCATACACAGTGCGAAAATAATGATGAATATCAAACTATTTATGCAAGAATTAGTGGCAGTGCTGCCGCACCAACTGCTGGATTTCATTTTACCGAAGAAATTTTAACTAAATTAAAAGAAATGGGTGTAATTATAGTCGACATTACCTTAAATATTGGACTTGGTACATTTCGACCTATAAAAGTCGATGATACTAAAAATCATGTTATGCATAGCGAAACTTATGAAATATCTAAGGACGTATGTGACATTTTAAATTTAGCAAAAAAGGAAGGACGTAGAATAATTGCAACAGGTACAACTTCTGTTCGTACATTAGAAGCCAATATTTCTAAATATAATGTGTTTACACCGACAAAAGAGGCAACTAATATTTTTATCTATCCAGGATATAAATTTAAAGGTGTTGATGCTTTGATTACAAATTTTCATTTACCTAAATCAACATTAATAATGCTAATTAGCGCTTTTATGGGTCGCGAATTTACCTTAAAATGTTATGAACATGCAGTTAAAGAAAAATATAGATTTTTCTCTTTTGGTGATTGCATGTTTATATATGGAAAATATGATTACAAAGAAGAATAATTACTTTATTGAAGGGTTGAAAGAAATTAAAAAATTAAAATATAATGGTTCAACACCTAATTTATTATTGCATGTTTGTTGTGGTGCATGTTCTTGTTATCCACTATTATTTTTAATAGGACTTTTTAAGATAACAATATTTTTTTCAAATTCTAATATTTATCCGTTTTCAGAGTATCAAAAAAGATTAAACGCTTTAAAAAAATATGTAGAATATCTTAACTTGAAGTTTAATGCATCTATAGAATTAATAGAAGATGAATATAATTACGAAACATTTTATCCTTATTTAGAAAAATATAAAGATGAAGAAGAAGGACAGAGCAGATGTAAAATTTGCATTGCAAAAAGAATGAACAGATTATTTGAATATGCTTCTAATCACGATTATCATCTTGTAAGCACTGTAATGACTGTAAGCAGAAATAAAGATGTAAACTATATAAATGAATTAGGAAAAGCATTATCTTATAAATTTAAAGATATTAATTTTTTAGTTTTTGATTTTAAAAAAAACAATGGTCAAGATGTTGGTGTTGAAATTTCTAAAAAAATTAAAATTTATCGACAAGATTATTGTGGATGTGAATTTTCTTTAAGGAATAAATATGATAAAAATTAGTGTTATTATTCCCATACATGATCAAAATAATGAATTAGATAAATGCTTATATAGCGTTTGTAATCAAATTTTCAATGAAGAATATGAAATTCTTTGTATACTTGACTCTCCAAATTATGAATGTATAAAAATTGTAAATAAGTATAAAAATAATTATTCAAATCTTATAAAAACATATTATTGTGAAAATCATGATGTTGGATTGACTAGAAATTTAGGAATAGATAAAGCTAAGGGAAAGTATTTATTTTTTCTTGATGGTGATGATTTTATTACTTTTAATTGTTTAAGTACGCTATTTTTTAAATCAGAAGAAACTAAAGCTGATTTAACGATGGCAAATTATTCTTTATATATGAAAAATAATAAAATTAAAAACTTTAATTTTATGAAATTATTAAAATGTGGTGTTTATAATAGTTCTGATTTAATAGATAATGTTATAGAGGATACAAAAATTCGTGGATTTATTTGGAACAAACTATTTAAAAAAGATATGATTATAAATAACAAAATACGATTTCTTCCATATAATTTAGTGATTGAAGATAGACCATTCTTACTTTTATCTATTATCAAATCTAAAAATATTTGCGTATTAGATGAAAATACCTATTTTTATGTACAACATAAGAATTCAATTGTAAATTCTACGAATAAAATGATTTTTTTGCAAAAATATATAAATAGTGATTTTCTATGCAAAATAATATTAAAAGAAAATAGTTTATATAATGCTAAAAAGTTTAATCACTTATTAATGTATCGATTAATTTCAATCAAAAATAAAGCTAAACGATTAGATAAAAAATATAAATTAAATAATGAGTTTTATAATAATGTGTTATTGGAAATAAAATTACTTTTAAATGACAAATTATTTATTAAAAATACACCATGGGAAAAAGTCATTAAGTGTTATAATTGTTCCTTTGAAAATTTTAGTGAAAATGTTCCTTTCAATATTAAAGACTTAGGTGATTTTTTATGAAGAAAATTTACTGGTTCTTACAACAATTAAAAGACTTAGGCGGAACCGAGACTGCAACAATTTCAATAGCTAACCTATTAGTATCTAATTATGATATAACATTAGTTATAACTTCTAATGAACCTAATTCTATACCTTATAATATTGATAAAAAAATTAAAATTATTTATTTAAATAATGATAATTCATCTAAAATAGATGAAAAAATATTAAGATTTTGCAATGAAAAAAAATATTTTAAGGCTTTATTTTTAATATTTAAAAATATTTATTTTGTCCTATTTGGTAAATATAAATATAGAAAAATAGTCAAAAATATGACTACGCCTTATGACATATTAATCGCTTCTTCTTTAGATAATTATTTAATAATACCGAAAAAAAGAAAATATATTTATCATTATCATTATAATTATAATTTTTTTAAATCTTTTAATGAGAGATTTATGTTTAGATTTTATAATAAAGCTAACGAATACGTTTTTTTAAATGAGAAAATATTTGATGATATAAATGCAAAATATTCTTTTTTTGTTGACAAATCACTATATATTTTAAATCCAATAAAAACTTCATTTAAAAAGGATTTTAATTATTATGATAATTCATTAATTTTTATTGGAAGATTTGCTGATCAAAAAAATCCATTAATGCTTATTGATGTAGCAAAAATACTAAAAGATAAAAAGTTAAATTTTAAATTAGAACTATATGGTGATGGCAAACTACTTGAATCTTTAATAAGAAAAATAAATGACTATAAATTAAATGACGTAGTCTCCATTTGTAAACCTATAAAGAATATCGAAATAGCATTACGTAATAAAGATGTTTTGTTATTAACAAGTTTATATGAAGGCACACCACTTGTAATTAATGAAGCTTTTTCTCAAAGTGTTACATGTGTTACAACAAATTTTGGTGATTCAACCTTAAGTAGCGTTCCTTTAGGCACAGGAATAATAATTGATTCCTTTGACCCTGAAATTTTTGCTGATAAATTATTTGAATTTTTATCAAATAAAAACAAACTTATAAATTATAAGATAAATGCTTATAAATACTCCTTACATTATTCAAATTCGATAATCAAAGAAAAATGGATTAAATTAATAGAAAGTTTATAATTTTGTTTCTTATCATGTAAAAAATAGATAAAATAAGAAAAAGGAGACTAATGTGGAAGAATTAAATTTTATTAATAGTTATAATGATGCTTTAACTGGAACTAAATGGCAAATAGATAATCCTCGCGCTAACGTTATTTTAGTAACAGGAATGGCCGAACACTCAAAAAGGTATAATGATTTTGCAATGTTTTTAAATAAAAATAATTATTCGGTGTATTGTCTAGATCACTATGGCCAAGGAAATAATGGAGAATTAGGTAAACCTGGGGAAAATTATTTTTTTAAGATGATAGAAACAGTTAAAGAACTAGCAATTTTGCTAAAAAACGAATACAATTTACCGATATTTTTATTTGCTCATTCAATGGGAAGCTTTGTAACCCAAGGTGTTATTGAAAAATATAGTAATGAATTCGATAAAGTTGTTTTATGTGGAAGTAATGGTAAAACTATAAACTTCAAAATAGCAAATATGTTAGCACATTTATTGGTAAATAAAAGAAATTATAATAAGGAGTCGCATTTATTAGCTAAATTGTCAATTGGTGCTTTTGAAAAGAAATTTATTTTAGAAGGAAATAATGCTTGGATTAGTAAAAGCAAGAAGAATGTCGAAACTTATGAAAGTGATCCTTTTTGTGGTTATAAATGTTCTAATGGATTTTATTATGAATTTTTTAAAGGTTTAGCAAGTCTCCACAATAAGAAAAGATTATTAAATATTAATAAGAATTTGGCAGTTTTAATAATAGGTGGAGATAAAGATCCGGTAGGAAATATGGGAAAAGGTTTAATAAAATTGGATGAAGAATATCGAAAATATGGGATTAATACAAAACTAATTTTATATAAAGGATTAAGACATGAAATACTAAACGAGGATGAAAAAGAAGTAATTTATACGGATATTTTAAATTTTTATAACTTATAATTTTTTTATATGTAAATAATTAGTAAAATTTGGTAATATAATAACGTTTTAGAGGAGAGCTTATGATAAAAGATATTCTAGTTTTCTCACTTTCAAGCAATGAACACCTTACTGACAAGGTGTGCTCAGCCTTGGGTATTGAAAGAAGCCAAGCTGATGTATTACATTTCGCTGATGGTGAGTGTCTTGCCACAAGTAAAGTAGATGTGCGTGGAAAAAAGGTTTACGTTATACAATCTACTTGTAGTCCTGTTAATGATCGTATAATGGAGTTGTTAATTTTTATCGATGGAATTAAAAGAGCAAACTGTCGTGAAATTTCTTTGATAATTCCATATTATGGATATGCTAGACAAGATCGAATTGCACACATAAACGAGCCAATTAGCGCAAGAATGGTTGCAGATCTATTTTCTAATGCCGGAGTAAAAAGAGTTTTAACAATTGAACTTCATACTCCTCAAATTCAAGGATTTTTTAGTGTACCTCTTGATAATTTGTCTCCAACTTCTATTTTTGCTAAATATTTAAATAAGAAATTCCAAGAACTTGGCATTTCTTCAAATGAAATTGCTGTTGTATCACCTGATCATGGAGCTATGTATCGTGCTAGAGATTTGGCAAATTTCATTCCAAATTCTTCCATAGTTGTTATAGATAAAAGAAGACCAAAACCTAATGTTGCAGAGATCACAAATATTGTTGGTGATATACAAGATAAAATCTGTATCATGGTTGATGATATAATTGATACTGGAGGAACAATTTTAGCTGGTGCTCATACCTTAAAAGAGAAAGGTGCAAAAGCAGTATATATTTGTGCAAGTCACGCATTATTCTCTCACAATGCTTTAGAAAAATTTGAAGTTAATAATGATGTAACCGAAGTCTTAGTGACGGATACAATAGAACATCCTGAATTTTCAAATTCCAAAAAAATTAAAGTTGTTTCAATTTGTGATATGATTGCAGATGTTATTAAATCGCATGAGTCACATGAGAAAATTAAAGATAAATACACTAGATTTCATTAGTTAAAAAAAGGCGATTTAAAATCGCCTTTTTAATATAATAGATTATTAATTATTTTAAGCACCTAATACTTGTGATAAAAGTGCAAAAAATAAAAATATAATTCCAAAACCTAAAGTCAAATAGGAAATGATTAATTCACTACCACGTTCCTTAGTTTTTACAAAAACATTTAATCCTCCACCAGTAATAGCACCTGAAGCACCTTCTGATTTACCACCTTGGAGTAAGCTTAAAACAATTATAATAAAACAAATTACCCAAAATACATAATCATACCAAGCCATAAAATAACCTCCACGCTTTATAAATATTAAACTAATGATATTTTTTTTACAAGCAATATATTTTAATTGCAAAGATATAAATATCTTATAAAATTTATAAAAACTCTTTATTTTTTATAAAAACCCTTTAAAAACCCTATGAACCCTTAAATTTTGACTTTTTAAATTTCTTATTTTTTT